>Ga0209810_1001101_pt1 | contig 45025 bp, 44 predicted proteins | sample Coa_R1_7_FD_187159 | JGI IMG/M metagenome (GOLD analysis project Ga0209810, IMG submission 187159) | Surface soil microbial communities from Centralia Pennsylvania, which are recovering from an underground coalmine fire - Coalmine... | ecosystem: Environmental > Terrestrial > Soil > Unclassified... | reverse complement strand
GCGATTGCGGGCCAAAGTCGACTTCGCCCATCTTCGATTCGGTGTTGACGGCGTGTCCCCAGGGACCCATGAGCAGACGCTGACCGGCTCGCGCTTCTGGCGTGGCGGCGCGGGTGGTCATACCGATGTAGTTCAGGGGCGTGCCTATCTGCTCGTCATCGTACCAACCGGAGATGTGCAGAACGGGAATGGCGAGTCGCTCAAATTTGCTCTGGTAGCGCAGGGGTTCCCAGTAGGCGTCTAGCTGCGGGTGTTCCAGGTCGGCGCGCCAGAAAGGATTGCGTCGTCCGGCCTGCTCGTCCATTGTCAGCAGGGGCAGGTGTTCGTAGACCCGCGCCCAGTCTACGGCCTCCATCAACTGGTTGGTGCGCCCGCTCACAAGGTGCAGCCAGCAGAGGTGCATAGGGCCGGGCAGGCCGGTGGGCGTCTCGACAAAGGGGTCAGAGGGTGCGACGCGCACGACCATTGCGCGCAGGTGGGGCGGCTGCTCAAGCGCGGCCAGCCACTGGATGCGCCCTGGATAGGAGCTGCCCACCGTGCCGATCCTGCCATTCGACCAGGGCTGAGCCGCGCACCATTCGATGGCGTCGTAGCCGTCGCGTCCCTCGTTGAAATAGGGAACAAATTCCCCGTCCGAATCGCCGCGACCGCGCACATCCATTGCCACGAAGACATAGTCATGCTCGGCCAGATACACGCCGTATTCAAGCGCCCGTTCGTTGGCCTTCATATAGGGCGTGCGCATCAACACGACGGGATATGTTTTCTCCGCGCCTGCCGCCTCGACGGGGCGATAAATGTCAGCCGAGAGCGTCACGCCGTCGCGCATAGGGACGCGCTGATTGAAGTCAATATGCACCTTTGCGGGGTTCGGGGTTATCATGCCTGTATTTCCTCTATCGTCTTAAAACCTGCTTTCCACTGCTGGTTTCTGCTGTCTCTTTGCCATGAAAAAGGCTCTCCCGGAGGAGTCATGCTGAGCCGATTTTTCGCAGGCCCGTTCCAGGGTTTTCTGCATTCTATCATATATTAGACTCTGTACTTGCTCACCAGCCCTTTGACCCAGTTGACCTGCTTTTCAGAGGGGGAAAAGTTGTTCTTTTGCAGACGTTTTGCCATGTCGTTAATGAATTCGCGCTCGTTGGGTCTGACGCGGCCACTTTCGGCGTCCAGACTGTCGAAGAGCTTCTTCAGGCTTTGCACCTGCTGGCGCAGCGCGGCCAGTTCGGTTGGAGCATTGCGAGCCTCTGGCGCGTTGGATTCTTGCCACTGGCGATAGGCCTCGTAGTCATCGTTCCAGGCGCCGAGGCCGGCCAGTTCATCGGCCAGTTCGTTGAGGTCGTGACCGGCGTGGCCGCGCACCCACTCGAAGCTGATGGGCGCGCTGCGGTGACCGACCAGCGTGCGATAGAGCGACCAGAGGTCGGGATTGGCCTTCATTTTGTAGACGCCCTGGGCCACCTTGATGGTATATTCGCTATCGCTGTGGATGGTCAGCGGCTGGTCGCGCGGTGCGATGCTGAGCGCGGCCAGCACAGCAGTAATTTCCGCGCGGTTGTTTGTGGTACCGGGAGAGCCGGGGATATGACCATGACATTCGATCTTTTGAGCTTCATTGCGTGCCTGCTCGCCTTGCAGGTTAGAAGCGGGGAGCAGGATGGCGCTCCAACCGGCGGGGCCGCCGGGATTCTTGATGCACGCGCCATCGGTATATGCGATCACCGGCTCTCTGCCTAAAATTACTCGCTCGCTGGCCGGAATGCGTTTTAATGCCTTCAGCACTGATTGCCACTCTAACGATGAATCGTCTACTATGCTCACGTTTGCTCCTGTCTATTGCTGGTATTGCGCTAGCTGGCGGGTCCCATCGCTTCGGTAGACTGATCGTGGATAAGTGTCCATGTATTGTCTTTTTTGATGAAGATGAGGCTTAAATAGTGCTGCTTCGCGTAGGGTTGCGCGCCGAGGTTGGGGTCGGCATAATTCACAAGAATGAGGGCGTAGGCCATTTCTGGCGTCTCGACGGTACGCAGAATGGTGAAATCCAGACTCCATTCCGGGTCGGAAAACCAGGCCGCCTGCAACTGAAGCATCTGCCGCCCACCGTGAAAGCGCGCGCCGTTATAGAGGATTAAGTTGACATCCTCGTCAATTGTAATGAGCGAAAAAACGCGCTCTATGTTGCGCTGTTGAAGCGCCTCCATGAATTCCTGGATCATCTGTTTGAATTCCATCGCCGTATCTCCCTTATGATGGTTTACTGGCCGCCAGCTTAAGAGACGCCCTGATCTTTTCTGCCTGCTGCTTTATTCTGGCATATGAGAAAAGATAAAACGAGCAGCAAAGAGAACTGATATCGTAGAGAGTATATCACGGGGCGCAACAAGCTGCGCAGCACAGCGAGGGGCGATTCCCTTTGCGCTATGCTGCGTTCTCAGAGAAAGGAGCCGTTATTTCGCAGCCGCGCCCAGGGCGACCAGGGCGCCGCCGACGATGCTCCAGAGGATAATGAAAAAGAGCCAGAGGCCGCTGTGTCGCCTGCGGGCTTCGCTGCTGCTCACCTGCTTGAACCAGCGAGCGGTGACGGGCCGACTGAGCCGCCAGGCGATGATGGGCGAGATAATGAGCAGGATGAAAGCTGGCACGATGGAGAGGTAATCGCCAGTGCGTATCGCCTGGATGGCGTTGATGGTTTGACCGATGCCGCCGAGAAAGCCGAGGGCATTGCCGATAATTTGCAGGCGGCGCGCCCGGTTGCGCCCGCGCCGGATGCTTTCGCCGAAAAGGGCAAAGAGCAGGGCAAGAGGCCAGAGAATTGCTATAGAGATGATGGTTGCCAGCGTTGGATTGAGGTGCAACTGATTGGCGACCATGCGCGTGAAGGACGGGAAAAGTGGCAGCAAGAAAAATTCTGCGGTCAGGCCCCAGTCGAAGGCGACGGCCATACCAATACCCTGCGGCTTTGCTCCTGGCTCAGCCGCAGCGTCGGCAGTTGATGTTGATGTAACAGTTTCTTTCATCAATCGCTCCCTGTGCGTTTACTACAGCGCGGTTCACCGCTATGAAGCTACGTGGCGAGGGCCGGGGCGAGCCTGCTGCTCGCCCTGCACCTCCATCCTTACCAACCTCGCTTTAGAATGTTCGTCGGCGGGTTACATTTTAACAGACGCACAGGGGAGCGATTTCGCATCAATCAGCGTTACAGCAGGGACTTCACGGCCTGCACGATGTGGCTGGCGCTGATGCCTGCCTCTTCGATCTGCTGATCGGGCGTCGCGGAAGCGGGCATATGATCGACGGCCAGCTTGACGACGCGAGGCAGCGGGGAGTTGCGGTGGGTGAAGGCGCTCAGCACAGCATCGCCCAGCCCGCCTTCGGGCCAGTGATCTTCAACGGTGACGATCTTCTCGCCCGTTTCCTTCGCCGCAGTAAAGAGCGTCTGTTCATCGATGGGTTTGACCGAGTAGGCATCGATCACGCGAATGATGATGCCCTCGTTCTTGAGCCGGTCATACGCCTTCAATGCCTCATCTACAGCGATGCCTATGGCAACGACAGTGACCTGGTCATTGCCAGACTGGCGCACAACTTTGCTACCGCCGATAGGGAACTGTTCGTCGGGGCCGTAGATGACGGGTGTCTTCTCGCGGGTTGTACGCATGTAGACGATGCCTTCATGCTTCGACATCTCTTCGACCAGCTTTGCCGCCTGGTTGGCGTCGCTGGGGGCAAGTACCGTGCTGCCGAAAACGGCGCTCATTTCGGCCAGGTCTTCCAGCGCCATCTGCGAGGGGCCGTCTTCGCCGATCGAGACGCCGGCGTGGGAGCCGACGAGGCGAATGTTGGCGCGTGAGATGGCGGCCATGCGCACGAAGTCATAGGCGCGGCTGAAGAAGGCGCCGAAGGTCGAAGCAAACGGCACCTTGTGGCGCACGCTGAAGCCAACGGCGGCGGCAACCATCTGCTGCTCGGCAATAAACATCTCGAAGAAGCGTTCCGGGAAAGCCTTTTTGAACTCCTCGGAATAGGTTGAGTTGCTGACCTCGCCATCGAGCGCGACGACATCGGGGTTGGCGGCGCCGATGGCTACCAGCGCGTCACCATAGGCTTTGCGCGTCGCGACCTGCTCGCCGGTTCCATAGCGCGGCAACTGGAGCGGCTGTGACTGTGGCTCCGGCGCGGGCTGGCGATTTTCCGGTTTTTGGACGGGGAAGGTCTTGTTGACTTCGCCGCCCAGTTCCTTGATCGCTTCCTGTGCCTGCTGTGGGCTGAGCGCCTTGCCGTGCCAGCCTTCTTTGTTCTCCAGGAAGGAGACGCCCTTGCCCTTCATCGTCTTTGCGATGATCAGTGTGGGCTTCTCGGTCGACTGTTCGGCCTGAGCGTAAGCGTTGTTGATCTGCTCGAAGTTGTGGCCGTCGATGAGGATGGCATTCCAGCCAAAAGCTTCGGCGCGCGCCTTGTAGGCTTCGCCGTTCCAGCCAAGTTCGGTCTGGCCGCGCTGGCCCAGGCGGTTCATATCGAGAATGCCGATCAGATTGTTGAGTTTGTAGTAGGAAGCGTGGTCGAAGGCTTCCCAGATGGAGCCTTCGGCCATCTCGCTATCGCCGAGCAGCACCCAGATGTGATAGGGCAGCTTATCCAGGTATTTGCCGCACAGCGCGATACCCACGCCGATGGGCAGGCCCTGACCCAGCGAGCCGGTGGCGACATCAACCCAGGGGATCACCGGCGTCGGGTGGCCTTCGAGGCGGCTGCCATCCTTGCGCAGTGTCAGAAGTTCCTGATCGCTGATTACGCCTGCCGCCTTGTACATGGAGTACAGGAGCGGGGAGGCATGGCCTTTCGAGAAGATAAGATGGTCATTGTCCGGGTTCTGTGGGTTCTGGAAATCATAGCGCAGGTATTTTGTCATCAGCACCGCCATGAGGTCTGCCGCCGACATGGAGGAGGTTGGATGGCCTGATCCGGCAGCTGTGGTGCTGCGAATGCTATCAACACGCAACTGCTGGGCAAGTTCTGTCCACTGTTGCACCTGCGGATTCGTTTGTGTTGTTGTCAACTGTTCACCTCTCACAAAAGTTACAAATGCTGTCTTGCCAGTTCGTTTGTATCCCTGATATTCTTTCATTGTAGGACACATGCCTGTCACGCGCAAGCTGAGAGTTGCCCCTTCTTACAAATAACACGTTTCAGCAGGCTTAAAGTAGCGCGGGCAGGCAAGCGCACGGTTCCTATTCATCTTACGATAGACGTCAAGAGCCGTCTGGCCCTTCTTCACCGGCGACAATGACGGCTTTGAGCGCCTTGCCACCGAGTTCGCGCCCCGTTGCAGGCGATAGGGGATGGCCTCGACGATGATGACGCAAACACCACCACGCTATCGCCGGGTTGGATGTCGGTCGTCGCCCCGGTTGATGCCGCGCACGTAGCAGATCAGGAGTTCGATGAGCGTGGCAGCCTCAAAAGAGATCATCGGGCAGAGGCAGGACATGAAGCTGCACGTTCTGCTGGCATGCCGTATGCCGGCTCCCTATGCTGACCTGCCGGATTCCTCTTATACGACCCGGCAGCGCAGGCCACCCCTTGCGGGTGGCCTGCGCTGTCGACCTGTGACGGGGAGCTAGCATACGGCATGCTATAATGAGACGGCAATAGAAAGTGTGATCAGTTTTGTTCTGATGCTTCTGGAGGAGTTCAGCATGAGACAGTACGGCAGTCAGAGTATGATCGGGACGTTGCGCAGGGTGCTGGTGAAGCGACCGGATGAGGCGTTCGCGGTCAGCGACCCGGCGGCCTGGCATTATGCAGGCAAACCAGACCTGACAATGGCCCGGCAGGAACACGACGCGCTGGTGCAGATGTTGCGCGAGGCCGGGGCCGAAGTGATCTATCACGACAGCGTGCAGCCCGATCACGCCGATGCTATTTTCACCTTTGACCCGACGCTGATTACCGATGCGGGTGCGGTCATACTCTCGATGGGCAAGCAGCAGCGGCGTGGCGAGGAGGCTGTGATGGCACAGCGCCTGCAAGAGATCGGCGTCCCCATTCTCTATACGCTGCACGGCGAGGCGCGGGCCGAAGGCGGCGACCTGCTGTGGGTCGATCATGATACGCTGGCTGTCGGGCTGGGCTTTCGCACCAACCTGGAGGGCCTGCGCCAGTTGCGCGAGGCGCTTGAACCCATCGGTGTCCGCGTCATCCCGGTTGAGTTGCCGTACTACACCGGCCCGCAGGCATGCCTGCACCTGCTCTCGCTCATCAGCATCGTCGATCAACGTACCGCCGTCGTCTTCCCGCCGCTGCTGGCCGTTCCCTTCTGGCAGGAACTCCTGCGCCGCGACTTCCGGATCATCGAGGTACCCGAAGAGGAATTTGCCACGATGGCTCCCAACGTGCTGGCAACATCGCCCGGCCAGTGCATCATGCTGGAAGGCAACCCGGTCACGCAACGCCGTTTAGAGGATGCAGGCTGCACCGTGCGCACCTATCGTGGCAACGAAATCTCCCTCAAAGCCGAAGGCGGCGCAACATGCCTGACACGGCCCATTTTGCGCGACGATTAGCCCTCCTCATACAGGGTACAACTCCTCTTGAAAGTATGCCAGATAAGTGCGGTTTTGTCCAGGAAAGTTCGTACTGATGTTCAAAATGCGGCAAATTTTCCCATCTGGGAGGTCATTTACTCTGATTTTCGTGCCAACTGTCTGAACCTGCAACGAAAAACCTGCACATTTATGCAGGTGCACAACTGGCAAAACGACTGATGTGGAATTGTTGCGCGTGGCATATAGTGTTTGCAAATCTGTCCTATCGTACTTTCTGGATGAGGGGACGACAGATTGAAGCAAGCAAAGGAAAGATGCTATGGAACAAGCTTCTACAGAGACGAACCTGTTGAGGATACTATCAAATCAAATGGCCGATGCGGTGGAGCGCGTCGTGCCTGCTCTGGTGCTGGTGAATGGGCGACAGCGCCAGCCTGCCAGCGGCCTCGTCTTCGCCGACGACCTCGTGCTGACCGCCAGTCACGTGCTTGAGCGCGAGCAAGATATCTCCATCGAGACCCATGATAAGCGCACGCTGGCAGCGCAACTGGTCGGTCGTGACCCATCGAGCGATCTGGCGGTATTGCGCGTGGCAAACCTCGGCCTGACGCCGCCCACGCGAGCCAGCGAGCCTGCGCGAGTAGGCCAGCTTATTCTGGCCGTTGGTCGCTCTTCCAGTGAGGGGCCGATGGCAAGTTCCGGTATTGTCAGCGCCATCGGTCGTCCGCTGCGGATCGGGCGCGGCGCTGTGCTGGAAAGCTATATTCGCACGGACGCTACTCCCTATCCCGGCTTCTCCGGTGGCCCGTTGATCGATACGCAGGGGGCTGTGCTTGGCATGCTCACAACCGGTCTCGTCAACGGCCTCGCGCTGGCTATTCCAGCTTCCGCTGCCTGGAACGTCGCGGAGACGCTGGCGCAGCAGGGCTATGTCAAACGCGGCTACCTGGGCATCAGTAGCCAGATTGTGCAGATTCCGCCTTTCCAGCGCGCGGGCCGCACGCAGGAACACGGCCTGCTGATCGTCAAGGTTGATGACAACAGCCCGGCGCAAAAAGGGGGCATGCTGATGGGTGATATCCTGGTTGGCATCGACGGCCACGCCGTCAGCGATTCTGAAGACCTGCACGCCCTGCTCGACGGCAACCGCGTAGGCAAGACGGTACCCGTTGATGTCATTCGCGGCAACCAGTCTGTCACGCTGCAGGTGACGATTGGTCAGCGCAGTTAAGGATAAAAGCAGATCAGGAAAAGAGAGCTATGACACAGCAAGATACTTTTTCCGCTCCATTTTCCTCATTCGGGCGGGCGGACGCTTTCTCGCCTGCGCTGATGCGGCTGGTAGAGCAGGTGCAACCGGGCATCGTGCAGGTGCGGCGCGGCGACCGGGGTGCCGGAACGGGCATTGTCTGGCGAGCCGACGGCTATATTATCACCAATTACCATGTGGTGGCCGGTAACGGCATCGCCATCCAGGTCCTGCTCAACGACGGGCGCACCTTCGATGCAAAGATCATCGAGAGCAACCCTGGAATTGATCTGGCGTTACTGAAGGTGGCGGCAAACGACCTGAAGGCTATTGCCGCCGGAGATTCGGCGAAGCTGCGCGTTGGTGAGCTGGTCTTTGCTATCGGCCATCCCTGGGGCCAGCGCGGCGTCGTCACGGCTGGCATCTTCAGCAAGATGAGTGAGGTGAAGCTGCGCGGCAGCGACGAGACGCTCCAATATATTCAATCGGACGTACTGATCGCACCGGGCAACTCTGGCGGCCCGCTACTCAATGCGGATGGCGAGGTTGTCGGCATCAATGCCATGATCTTTGGCGGCGATCTGGCCGTCTCCATCCCCGCTAACACTGTTAGCAGGTGGCTGGCGAATCTGCCTCGACGGCAACCCGCGCCTGGTATAGAGGCGTACCCGGTCGAATTGCCGATCAGCCTGCGCCAGCCAGCAGGTCGGCCCGTTGGTCTTCTTATAGCCAGCGTCAGATCAGATAAAGAGGACATTCTGGTCGGCGACATATTGCTGTCGGCTGACGATAAGGCCCTGGACGATATGGAGACGTTGCTGGACATACTTGCGCATAAAAATGCGGTTGACGAGGTGCGGTTGCGTCTGATACGCGGGGGCGAGATAGAGACGATCAGTGTTCAATGTAACGTACTGGAACGGTGAGGTAGAGGAAAAGGAGATAACTCAATGGCAAGGCAATGTACGCATCTTGACCATATACACGATGTCACGCCGAGCGCGCAGGGGTGTGAGGATTGTTTGAAGACGGGGGATAGCTGGGTTCACCTGCGTATCTGTCTGGAATGCGGGCATGTTGGCTGCTGCGATTCCTCGAAAAATAAGCATGCCACAAAGCATTTCCACGCGACCAACCACCCCATCATCCAGTCTTTCCAGCCAGGGGAGGACTGGCGCTGGTGCTATATCGACCAGATGTTGCTGTAGCGCAGGTAGCAACATCATGCATATTTTTGCAGGTCAATCTGAAGATCAGCCGGGCCAAAACCCAGAGGCAGCAGTTCTTTGATGGTCGTGACGACAATTTTGTCTCTGTGAGTAGTGGAAAGGATGACGAGCAGATCGGTGCCTGAAAGTTGCGCCACTTCATAGAGCATCTGGCGGCAGGAGCCGCAGGGAGTCGTTACTTCAGTAGTGGCAAAATCTTCGCCGCGAGCAATGACGGCGACGCCTTTGAAACGCCGTATGCCAGCAGTGTTCGCGCTGACGATTGCGCTACGTTCGGCGCAGATTGAGGTGTATGTCGCGCTTTCATAGTTGGTGCCGGGGATGATTGTGCCATCTTCCGTAAAGAGCGCGGCCCCCACGTAGAAGTGAGAGTAGGGGTTGTAGGCGTGTTCCATAGCCTGCGCGGCGGCGTCGAGTGCCTTTTTTGCCAGTTCGTCCAGTTCCTCGTAGCGTACAGTGTTCATTGTGCTTTGTGGCGCGGAAAATTCTGTTTTCAGCAACGAGAGCGAGCGCCATCTCCCTTCTAATTGTTTACAGATAGCGTAAAAGATTGGCAGCAGCTTTGTCAAATGGAATGGCTGGCATGCCCGTCTCGCGTAGCAGAGCAGGAAGGAGACTCTTTTCCCCTCAAAAGAGTCTCCTTCCTGTCAGAAATGTGTGCTGCGCTTATTTGCCCGTTGCTTCGGGGTGATTCTGCAATTTGATGGCGGCGATGACCGGGTCGGTGTGGTGGATGGCCATGCGCTGCTCGGCCTTTTGCAGGTTCCAGGCGCTGTTGATCAGCGCGATATGCGTGAAGGCCTGAGGATAGTTGCCGAGGGCTATATTGTTATCTGAATCGATCTCTTCAGAGAACAGGCCCAGGCGACCAGCGTAGCTCAGCAGGCGCTCAAAGAGCGAGCGGGCCTCATCAATACGTCCCTGCATGGCCAGGTTATCAACCAGCCAGAAACTACAGATGGTAAAGGTACCTTCTTTGCCGGAGAGGCCATCGATGTTGTCTTCCACGCTGGAAAGTTCATCGTCGACGTGATAGCGATAGACAAAGCCTTTACTGTCCGTCAGCTGTTCCATGATGCGGTCAACGGTTGAGCGCATGCGTGGGTCGTCGGGTGGGATGAAGCCGACGAGGGGCAGCAGCAGGTTTGAGGCGTCGAGCCGGGCGTCTTCATAGGACTGCGTGAACGCGCCGAGGGTTGTATTGTAACCGCGTGAGAGGACATCGGCGCGAATCTCATCGCGTACCTTGCACCAGCGCATCAGGTCTGCCTCTAAGTGGAGTTGCTGGGCGGCACGGATGCCGCGATCAAGGGCGACCCAGCACATTACTTTGGAGTAGACGAAATTGCGCGGGCCGCCTCGCACTTCCCAGATGCCGCTATCGGCGTCGTGCCAGTGTGCGCAGACGTAATCGACCAGCTTGCGCAACATATCCCAGAGCGGGCCTTCGAGCTTCTCGCCAAAGCGTTCAAAGCCGCCCTGCTTCCGGTAGATGTGGATGCAATCCAACACTTCGCCGAAGACATCCAGTTGTTTCTGTTGCGCCGCGCCGTTGCCGATGCGTACCGGGCGCGAATTTTCGTAGCCGCTCAGGTGGGGCAGCTCGATCTCGCGCAGGTCGCGCTCGCCACGAATGCCGTACATGATCTGCACGTCTTCGCCATCGGCGTAGGAGAGGTTTTGCAGCCAGTAGGTGAAGGCGCGGGCCTCTTCGGTGAAGCCGAGGACGTTAAGGGCGTAGAGGGTGAAGGTGGCGTCACGCAGCCAGGTGAAGCGATAGTCCCAGTTACGCTCGCCGCCGATGCCTTCCGGCAGTGATGTAGTGGGGGCGGCCACAATGGCGCCGGTGGGCGCGTAGGTCATCATCTTCAGAGTCAGGGCGCTGCGCTGGACCCATTCCAGGTATGGTCCCTGGTAGGTGCAGCCGGAGAGCCACTTGCGCCAGCAGTGCAGGGTGTGGGCCAGTTCCGCGTCGAAGTTGCGCTGCGGCAGTTCGGCTTCGACCAGACGCCGGGCCGCTTGCAGGTTGCGCCCCATACCCACCGCGAAGAGCAGACGCTCGCCTTCACGCAGCGTCACCTGCACATTGACGGTTGGATGCGGGTCATCAATTTCCTGTGAAACGTTCATGGTGAACGAAGGAAGAAGGTGCGCGCCGACGATGGAGAGGCCCATGTGCTGCTGGCCGCCGGAGATGACAACGCCCGTATTATCAGGGGCAAAGAACACCTCGCTCGGCGTTGTCGCATAGTAAGGCGTTGCCCTGAGCCGCATGATAACGGGCATTTCCCCGTGTGTGCATTCGACGACGCGCACAAGGCAATGACAGGAGCCATCTTCGCGTGACCACGTATTATTGTTCATCGCCCGGTATGGCCACGCGCTGAGCGTCTCGACCGGCATGAAATCGGTGAGAACAAGCTCTCCACTCGTGCTGGCAAAGCGCGTTTGTAGCACATTACTGCCCCACAGGTAGCGTTGTGCGCCGGGGATTGCCGGGTCGGCAGGGGCGATCTGGAAGTAGCCACCGCGTTCGGCATCGAGGAGACGGCAGAAGATGGCCGGGCTATCAAAATCTGGCAAGCAGCCCCAGTCTACCGAGCCGTCCGGGGCGACCAGTACCGCAGAATGACAGTCTCCAATGACGCCATAAGAGTTAACAGGTTGATAAGTCCGAGTAGTTGCTTTCATCCCAACCACGCCTCTTTAAGGAAGTAATCGACGATAATCAAAGTTTTGAAGAATCCTTTTTGCAGGTTCTTATCAAGAGATAACGGAATAGCAGAGGCAACGGTAACAAGAAACTGGTACTAATTCTGGCCGTGTTTATCCGCTTTTGAACACCGTTCAAGCTGTATTCTTAGAAAGCTGAGAACAGCTCATCCTTTTCTTATGAATTTCTCAGGAACGATTCATATTACCTATAACACATTTGGAATGTGCAATATTCGCTAGACACGGAGAGGACAAACATGTTACGCTACTACAGGAGCAAGTCACAGGGGATGCAGGTTTTTCGGAGATTGATATGTGGCCTGGAACGGTCACGGATAGTGGGTTGCCTTTGTGTTGAGGCGGCCCGGCGACAGTCAGACGTGTTCTTTGTAGCTCTAAGCTAGCTAGATGGAATGAAATGGAGAGGGATCATATGGGAAAGATTCAGCAGGTGATGCGTCATCCCGCCGGGAAAGTGGGACTTGCCGTAGGGTTACTGTTTGGCCTGCTCGCCGCTTTCATGGGGGAGGCGAGTAAGGCCCTTTTTCTCGTCGGCCTTTGCCGTTACCTGGCGTCGCGCATCTCCCGCCAGTAAGCGCGCAGCTTTTGAGCAGGTTCTCAAGGCCAGGGAGGGTCACGCAGAAAAGCGTGGCCTTCTTTTTTCAGGGCTAAGAGAGCAAGGTGTGAAACTCTTTTCCCTTACCCGGCGTGTATCTTGACGATGCTATCCCTTTGGAAGCGCACAGGGTACTTCGTGTGGCATTCAGTTCTTGCCAGGATACGTCTCTGGAAATGTTGGAGAGGGAAAGGAGTTCTCAGGATGAAAATACCGTTTCTTGACAAAGAGATCCCGCTTTTTGAGAATGTATCGCCGTCAATGGAAGAGGAAGTTACGGCCAGACCGGCGGTCATCCTCGAACTGGGGGAGCCGGGTGAAACGACGCCTATGATGCGTGACGTGGGGCTACTGCTCTTGCGTCTGACCACCGGCGGTTTGCTGGTTGGGCATGGCGCGCAAAAGCTCTTCGGCTGGTTTGGCGGCCCCGGTTTCAAGGGTACGGCTGGCTGGCTGAGGTCGCTGGGCCTGCATCCGAGCAAGCTGTGGGCGACATCGGCAGCATCTTCTGAGTTTGGTGGCGGCTTGCTCACCTCTCTCGGTCTGTTCCACCCGCTAGGCCCGATGGCTGAAATAGGCGCAATGATTATGGCAACGGTCAAGGTTCACTGGGGCAAGCCAATCTGGGTCAGCACCGGAGGCGCGGAACTGCCGGTTGTGGATATGGCGACTGCTGCCACGCTTATCCTCACCGGTCCCGGTCGCTTCTCGCTGGATCGCGTGTTCGGCATTCGCCTGCCGCGTCCACTGGTGCTGGGCATTGCCATTGCCGAGGCTATCATGGTGGCGATCGGCATTGTGAGCCAGCCCGCGCCTATTCCTGTTGTTCCCCCGGAAACGGCCCCGGCTGCCAACAACACCGTTACAGCGGGCCAGACAGGCGGTACGCTCTAATTCTAGCTGGCCGCGTAAGCATGAAAAGAGACCTGACAGGACAATCTCAGGTCTCTTTTTGTTTCCGAGCAAACGCGGCCTTTTCTTCCAGTACGCGCCGCGCTGCCGGTGATGCGAGAAAGGCGGCTTTTTGCTGAGTATCCTCAAGAGAATCTGCCAGCCTGTTGAGGATCAGTGCTGCCTGCTCGTATGCAACTATCGCCTGTTCCTCATGCCCCTGTTGCCGGTGCAGTGCGGCCAGTGCCGCCAGAATCGGCCATAATTCGCCGGGCAGACCGATCTCTTCGGCCAGGTTCGCGGCCTCTTGCAGATGCGTAATGGCTTCCCCTGCCTGGCCGCGCGCCAGAATAGCAAGAGCGCGTAGATAAGGAATGCGGTGCCGCTTGCTGGTGCCAATAGCCTTGCCCAGATACTGCACATAGCTGGTGGCGCGCTCAACCTCACCGGCCCGTAACAACGTCTCGACTTCGTACCAGCGTTGGAGACGAGAACAGAGCAGAAAGACAGGTGTTTGTGGCTCTATGGCTTGCAGGGCATATCCGGCTGCTTCTTCCCACGCCTCTGCCAGCGCATAGTCGGCGCAGAGTTCGGCGGCGGCTACACGGCTGAGGGGCTGTGATCTGATCTGCTGGTGAAATGCCAGCGATTTTTCATGCATCGCCCGCGCCTCATCCAGCGCCAGCACTGCCCGGTAGACGGTACCTGATAATGTGAAGCTGTTGCCTTGCCAGGGAATAACACCATGCGTGTGCGCGGTAGAGACGCACTCACGGGCTAAGGCAAGGGCTTTGCCGTATTCCCCCTGTCCCATGGCAGCCTGAGCCAGGTGGTAGAGGGCATTGGCCTGCCCCCACCAGTTCTCGGCCTCAACCGCAATTCTCTGGGCCTCTAGCGCCGTATCAATCGCTGCCTGAAGCTGGCCGGTATTGATGGCAATACTGCTTAACACGCACAGGCTGTCCACCTCCATTGCCCGGTCGCCCAGTTGCCTGTAGACTATGGTAGCCTCCTGTGCGTAGATGGCGCTCTCTTCCCAGAAACCGGCGTCTTTGGTAGCATAGGAGACCACGTTGAGGCAGCGAGCAATCAGCTCTGGCCGTTCAAGCTGTCTGGCCAGTTCCAGGGCGCGTTTGCCATGCGCAATGGCTGCGTTCACGTCGAAATGGTAAAAGTGCAGTTGGGCCAGACTCCACTCGGTCTCTGCCAGGCCGAGTGTGTCGTTGCTCTCCCCGGCTACCTGAAGCGCCTGCTGCAAAAGCGACATCGCCTGTTCAAGATTGTACGTTTTATGGATCATCACGGTCGCCAGTCTGTTGAGGGCAGCGCACTTCATCTCCGGCATATTAGAGGCTTGAGCAAATGCCAGCATCTCATCGTAGACACACAGAGCTGGCTCAACTTCGCTCAAGAATTCGTAGGCGCGGCCTAGCTGACTGTACAGGTGGCGCAGCGAGTCCGCTACAATCCCGGACGGCAGGCGCGGCTGCGATTGCCATTGTGCAGCTACCTGTCTTGCCCGTTCGTAATGGGCAATGGCGTCTCGTACCGCGAAGAGGCGCATGGCATCATCGCCCGCAGCCACGCTGAGAGTGAAGGTCTGCTCCGGCAGGCGGGCGGCAAAGGCGTGGTGCGCGAGTTCGGCGGCGGGAGCGGCTGCCGCCTGCAAGACATCCAGCGCGCGGCGATGAAAGACCCGCCGTCGCGCCTCCCCTGCATCTGTGTAAACAACGTCACGGATCTTATCGTGGGTAAAGAAATAGCTGCTATACAATTCGTTAAAATGATCTGTTGCTTCCTCGCCGATTTCGTGGAGGAGGCGTTTGATCAGCGTTTCGTCCAGCGCCGGAAGCCCTTCATTCTCGCTCAAGCCGGCTATCTGGCATGCCTGCTCGAACGAAAAGTGACGACCGAGGACGGCCCCGGCCACCAGCAGGGCAAACGCAGCAGGTGAGACCTGATCGAGCCGTGCGCGTATGACCTCACGCACGCCGGGAGGCAAAAAGCGGTGGAGTGCTGCTGTGCCGGAGGATGCACCCGCGTAATCGATCAGCCAGCTTCCATCTCCCTGGCGGCTCGCCTTCAGCAATCCGCGATCGAGCAGGGCCTTGAGCGTCTCCATGATGTAGAAGGGCTGGCCGTGCGTTTCCGCGAACAGCCACCGGCTGAGCGGTTCCATAGCGAAGCTTCCCATCGCATGAAGCAATTGCCGTGTATCCTCGCTGCTCAAAGTGTCCAGCGTGATGCTTATGAGACCTGGCTCGCGCTCCAGGTTGGCAAGCCAGCGGCTGAGCGCGCCGGTTTCCAACGCTTCCAGCCGCAGCGTTGCCAGCAGCAGGACAGGCGTTTTGCTCGCCTGCCAGTGCCGCGCAGCGTAGTGTAACAGGTCGAGGGAGGCAGTGTCTGCCCATTGCAGATCATCGAAAAAGAGCAGCACGGGGGCGCGTTTTGCCAGCGCCTGGATGAAGCGCGTCACGGATTCAAACAAACGGATACGGGCAGCGGGTTCGTCTGCGCCGGGGGCGGGCAGGTCGGGGTAGCGGTCGCGCAGTTCGGGCAGGAGGCGGGCCAGTTCAGCCAGCCAGGGGTCGCTCAAGAGATCGTCGGGCGCATTTTCGCGTTCGATGCGCGCGCGCAGGGCGTCAACAAGCGGCTGATAGGGCAGGCGTCCTCCGGCCTCAAACGCCCGACCGGCAAGGACATCTGCCCCTTGCGCGTCGGCCCATTCGAGGAATTCCGTTGCCAGCCGCGTTTTCCCGATTCCGGCCTCACCCTTCAGTACCACCGTGCTGGCGCGCTCGCGAGCAGTGGCGCGATATGCCTCTATCAGACGCGCATATTCGCTCCTGCGTCCAATCAACGGGCTGGAGAGGAGCGCGACAGTAATCGGCTCGGCCCACCTTTCTCGTGTGTTCTCCGGCAAGGCGAGAGGAGAAGATATGGGAGGGTGGGCAGTTCTGGTCGATTCCGGTTTGCGTGCCTGTCCTTCCGCGCCTGAACTGGCTGCGAAGGCTTCCATCTCCGGTGAAGGGTCGGCAGCCAGCGCATCAGAGAGCTTCAAGCGGTAGGCGTCGAATGTTCGCAGGGCGGCATTGCGGTTTCCTGCCGCCAGATGGGCTTCCATCACGCGCCGGTAAGCATTTTCACTCAACGGATCGTGCGCCGTCCAGCGAGTAGCGGTTTCGAGCGCGCTCGCCACGTCGCCGGATTGTAATTGCAATTGCGAGAGGCGCTCAAAGAGCAGTTCCACACGGCTATGCCAGATTTCTCGCTGCAACGCTATCCAGTCATCGAATTCGGGAGCATCGTTGAGTGAGAAGCCTTCCAGGAAGGGGCCGCGATAGAGACTGAGGGCCTGCCGGAGCTGTAAGAGCAGGGCGGGCAGCGTATCTGGTTGGCGGCTCGATGACGAGCGAACCGGTATGGAGGCGTCTTCGAGCAGACGGAGATCAAGTTCAACATCTGAGGTTGCATCGAAGCTGAGCTGCTCGCGCCCGATACGCAGATGAGATGAGCCGGGCGTATTGCTATCTTCAAGGGTAGCGCGTAGATCGGCCAGGGTGCGGCGCAGCGTTGTGCGTCCCTGGGCAGTGTCGCTGTCCGGCCAGAAGAGGGTTACTAACTTCTCTCGCGAGTGAGCGCCACCTGCTACAGCCAGGTAGATGAGGAGTGCCAGCTCTTTGCGCGTGCGAAACCTCAACATGCGCCCTGAATGACACACTTCTGGCGCGCCCAGTAATGCAAGCTGCAATCGGCCCATATTTCGTCCCTTTACTCACGTTCTGCTCACGATTTTATCACGCCGCCATGCTACCCTTATGTCCAGATAGCGCAAGCACATTCTAGTACACGGTCTGAACGGCCTGCAAGCTAGATATACGCATCGGACGTGGTGAAAGATCATTGCATATCAGAAAGGAGCAAGTAAATGTACGCCGTTGTGAATCACCTTCATCTGAATATCCCTGTCGACCAGCTCAGACCGGGGACCGTGGAGGAAGCTATTCCACTGCTGGCAAGTATGCCCGGTTTCCTTGACTTTTACCTCGTAAAGGTCGCGGACGACCGGGCCACTATCCTTCTTTTCTGGGATAGCGCGGCGAACGCGGAGAACGGGGCAAAGACATTTGGCCCGACCTGGTTTGCCAGAAATATTGCCCCATACCTGGCAGGCCCGCAGGAAAGAAGCGTGGGTGAGGTTCTTGCGCGACGATGATCTATCGCGAGCAGGAAGTTTCACATACACAGAGGAAAAACGATGAGTAATCAAGCAGGAGAGAGAAACAAGCTTCCCCCGACTACGCGGATGGGCGTGGTCTCGCTGAACGTCTCGCGACTGGAACGCTCGCTGGCGTTTTACCGCGAGATGCTCGGCCTCGAACTCATGCAGCGCGACAATGATACTGCCTTGCTTGGCGTGGATCAGCCTCTGCTCCTGCTCACGGAGCAGCCAGCAGTAAAGTTCCGATCTCCCGATGCCAGCGGTCTCTATCACGTTGCTTTTCTGGTGCCGGGCAGGGCCGACCTGGCCTGTTTCCTGCGGCACCTGCTGGATGTCGGCTATGCCCTGCGGGAAGCCTCAGACCATGTGGTGAGTGAGGCGCTCTACCTGTCCGATCTGGACGGCAACGGCATTGAGGTTTACCGCGATCGCCCGCGCGGCGCGTGGCCCTGGCAAAACGGGCGGCTGTATGCCGCGAACAGTAGCGACCCGCTGGACAAAGAAAATCTGCTAGCGGAACTGGAAGGAAACGGGCCGAGATGGCGTGGCATGCCGGTCGGGACGTGCATCGGACACGTTCACTTACAGGCCGCCGACCTCGACCGGGCAGTTGCATTCTATCAGGATATACTCGGTTTCGAGGAAAGCATCACCGGCATAACGGGCGCGTACTTCATGGCGGCAGGTGGCTATCATCACCATCTCGCGCTCAACACCTGGTACAGCCTGGGCGGGCCGCCACCGCCATCTGATGCCATTGGTCTGCGTTTTTTCACCATTTGCCTGCCTGATGAGGAGGGAGTGAAGCGCGTTGCCGGGCGGCTGGAAACGGCAGATGTGACCTTCAGGCATATATCAGACCCGGATGCCCTTGTGCTGCGCGACCGGGAGGGTAATGGCCTGCTGCTCGTGGCCGGGCAGTTCTCAAACCAGAAGGAGGTGATGTCGCTCGCGAAGCTATCCATCGAGCCGTAGTGGCTTTTCAGCATGGAACAGTATGAGTATGGCTGCTCGCATTGTCAGATATCCAACTTTACAGATCAAACGGATTACCAGAAGGAGAACATTTCATGTCAACACAGGCAAACAAGGATCTGATTTACCGGTTTGTCGAGGCGTTTAACCGGAAGGATGCGCAAGGGGCAGCGGCCCTCGTCTCCGAAGACTGGACAAACTATGACGCCAATCTGCCGCCGCTACCGCATGGACCGGAGGGCGCGCACCAGTTGATTACCCTGTTCGCGCAGGGTATCCCCGACCTTCAACTGGTTGTCGAGGCGATGATCGCGGAAGGAGACCTGGTAGCGAGTCGCTGGACCTGTCACGGTACCCAGACCGGTGAATTTCTGGGTATTCCAGCAACAGGTCGGTCTGCTACCGTGACAGCTACCGCCGTCTTTCGCGTCACCAATGGCAAGATTGCCGAGAACCGGGTGAACTTCGATGCCTTTGGCCTGATGGTCCAACTCGGCGTCATCCCGGCGCCGGGCCAGCCTGCACAGGCTATGTAGCAGGTGTATTCTCATAGAAAAACTTTTCATACCGAAAGGAGAACATCTTATGTCGACAGAGCAGAACAGGGCGTTAGGCCATCGCTGGGCGGAAATCTGGAATCACGATAAAGACCTCAGCGTCATCGACGAGATTGTTGATCCCAATTTTGTTTCGCACAGCGCGCCGCCGGGACTGGCTCCCGGCATTGAGGGCGTCAGGCAATGGGCCGCGCTCTTCCGCCAGGCTTTCCCTGACATCTGGTCAACGGCTGATGACGTGATTGTGGAGGGGGACAGGGTGGTAGAACGCTTTACGAGCGGCGGCACTCATAAAGGCGAGTTCTTTGGTATCCCGCCAACCGGCGTCAGTGGCTCGATCACCGGCATCAACATTTTCCGTGTCGCCAACGGCAAGATCGTTGAACACTGGGGCAACAGCGATGATCTCGGCCTGATGCAAAAACTCGGCGTCATTCCCGCGATGGCATAAAACGAGGGGAAAAGGAGTGAGAGGATAGCGAGCAAGCACTGCTATCCTCTCACTTCCTTTTTCTCAGATCAGAACCTGCTTTACTCTTCTTTCAGCCAGCGCGCCACATCAGGGGCAAAGTAGGTGATAATCATATCGGCCCCGGCGCGGCGAATGCCGGTCAGGACTTCCATGACGATGCGGCGTTCGTCGATCCAGCCGTTGTGGGCGGCGGCTTTGATCATGGCGTATTCGCCGCTGACGTTGTAGGCGGCGATGGGCAGGTCGCAGCGGTCGCGCACGCGGCGAATGACATCCATGTAGGCCATGGCGGGCTTGACCATAACGATATCGGCCCCTTCGGCGATATCCAGATCGATTTCGCGCAGGGCTTCGCGCGCGTTGGCCGGGTCCATCTGGTAGGCGCGGCGGTCGCCGAACTGGGGCGCGGACCCGGCTGCTTCTCGGAACGGGCCATAGAAGCCGGATGCGAACTTGGCGGAGTAGGCCATGATGGGCGTGCCGCTCAGGCCGTGTTCATCCAGCGTGTGGCGGATCGCGCCGACGCGGCCATCCATCATGTCAGATGGGGCGACGATATCGGCCCCGGCCTCGGCGTGGGTGAGCGCCATCTGGGCCAGCAGAGTGAGTGATTCGTCGTTCTGCACGCTGCCATTTTTGATGACGCCGCAATGCCCGTGACTGGTGTATTCGCACAGGCAGACATCGGTAATCACCAGCATGTCCGGCGTTGCCGCTTTGATGCGGCGAATGGCCTGCTGGATGATGCCCTGCGGGTTATATGCCTCGGAACCGACTTCGTCCTTCTGTTCCGGCAGGCCAAAGAGCAGCACCGCCGGGATGCCGAGACCGGCAACACGCTCCACCTCACGCCCCAGCTGCTCTAGCGGCCACTGCATGATGCCCGGCATCGAGGCCACCTCGTTTGGCTCTTTGAGGCCCTCGGCGATAAAGAGGGGATAGATCAACTGCTCAACGTTCAGATGCGTTTCGCGCACCAGGCCGCGCAGCTTTTCGTTCTGCCGCGTGCGTCTCATCCGCACGATCGGGAAGCTCGCCATCGTGACGCTCCTTTCTGGAGATTAAATCATTTCATGCAGGACGCTGCGTATACTTTTCACCGTCTCTTCGATCATCTCGTCGGTCATGGCCAGTGAGATGAAGCAGGTCTCGAACTGCGAGGGCGGCAGGTAGATGCCGCGATCAAGCATGCGCCAGAAATATCGGGCGTAGCGTTGTGTCTCGGAAGTTTTCGCAGTGGCGTAGTCGGTGACGTGTTGCGGGGCGAAGAACAGGCAGAACATGGAGCCAATCGACTGGAAGTCCAGCGGCCCGCCAATCTCTTTGAGTATTTCGCTTACGCCGTCGGCCAGCAAGCGCCCTTTGTGGTCTAACTGTTCATAGGTGCCGGGTTTGCGCAGTTCGGTCAGCGTGGCGATGCCTGCGGCCATGGCGACCGGGTTGCCGGAGAGCGTTCCGGCCTGGTAGACCGGGCCGATGGGCGCGACCTGCTCCATGATTCTGCGTTGGCCGCCATATGCGCCGACCGGCATGCCGCCGCCGATGATCTTGCCCAGGCAGGTCAGATCGGGTGTGACGCCGGTCACTGCCTGCATGCCGCCGGGGGCGACGCGGAAGCCGGTTATGACTTCGTCGAAGATGAGCAGCGCGCCGTAGCTGTCTGCCAGCGCGCGCAGCTTTTGCAGGAAGCCGGGGATGGGCAACACCAGCCCCATGTTGGCGGCGACCGGCTCGACGATGATGGCGGCGATGTCGTCAGGGTAAGTCTGGAAAAGCTCCTCGACGGCCCTGTGGTCGTTATAGGGTGCGACCAGTGTGTGGGTGGTGATCTCTTCGGGGATGCCGGGGCTGTCGGGCAGACCCATCGTTGCCACGCCAGAACCGGCCTGCACCAGCAGCATATCGGCGTGTCCGTGATAGTTGCCCGCGAACTTGATGATCTTCCTGCGCTTTGTGTAGGCCCGCGCCACGCGCAGCGCGCTCATTGTCGCTTCGGTGCCAGAATTGACGAAGCGCAGCAGTTCTAGCGAGGGCATGCTCTCGGTGATGAGCTGGCCCAGTTGCAGTTCGTAGGGCGAGGGCGCGCCAAAGCTGAGGCCGCGCTCGCTGGCTTCCTGCACCGCCTGCACAACCGATGGGAAGGCGTGGCCCAGAATCATCGGCCCCCAGGACTGCACATAATCCAGGTAGCGGTTGCCATCCACGTCGTAGAGATACGGTCCGCTGCCATGATCGATAAAGATGGGTTCGCCGCCAACGGCCTTGAAGGCGCGCACGGGACTGTTCACGCCGCCCGGAAAAAGCTGCTGCGCCCGCGCATACAGTTCGTGCGAGCGCGTCAGGTTCAGGTGACAGTATTGAGCGGGTGTGTTATTTGTATCTGTCATGGTCTCCCATCCTTCACCTCCACGAGAGATTCTTCGCTGCGCTCACAATGACATACAAAGGCTATACTCCCAGGGATTCCAGTATGTCATCCAGGGGCTGTGTGACGCAAGTGAACATGGGGGTATCGCGCAGGGTGTACTGGCTGGCTTCGGTCTCGCGCAAATCCTGGACGAGGTCGAGGAAGTCGCTGATGCTGTCAGTCTCGAAGGCGACAACGAATTCCTGGTCATCGAGGCCAAACGAGTAAGTGGTGTTGATGGAGACGCTGGGATAGGCCAGCCCCCGGCGGATATGTTCGTTCATCATGCGTTTGCGCTCTTCCATTGGCAGGGCATACCAGGGGCGCGTCTTGACGAAGGGGTAGACAAAGAGATATTTCTTATCGAGCGGGGTAAGTACCAGCCGAGGGTCATGGGCGCCGCGAGCATTTTTGCCGACATAGACCGAACGCTTGGTCATGGAGAGGAAGCTATGTGTCTCGCGCAGGTATGGCCCCATGATGCTGCGCAGAATGCGGCTGCTCAGGCCCTGCAAATCTTCGACGGCGTAGGTGGCCTGCCAGAGCATGAAGTCGCAATCGGAGCGCAGGCCAAACAGGCTGTAGCTGCGCAGGAGCGCGTGTTTCTGGAAGAACTCGTTGTAGATGTCCAGCAATTGCTGCTTCCCCTGCTGGCGCGTTTCGGCAGGCAGCAGATACCATTGCGGGTCGAGTTTGTAGAAGGTAAAGCGCACAAGCTGGCGCGGCTGCTTCGGTTTTGGCTGTGCTGGCGCCGGGGCAGCTTCCACTGTTGGCGTGGGAACAACCTCCGCTGTTGTTGTCAGGCTGTGCGCGTTCTCTTGCTCAGGCTGTGATGTGATGATCTGTTCTGTCATGATTTCCCTCGTATGAAACAATGGCCTCAATCAGGCCGTCAATGGTGTACTCGCTGGCTTCGATATGCACAGTGAGGCCAAGCCGGCGGGCTGTCTGTGAGGTAACAGGGCCGATACAGGCGATACGCTCGTTGTGCAGAAGGTTCGGCAGCGAGAGAGCCGCGTCGCCTTCCGCACAGCGGGCGAGCCAGTGCATAAAATTGCGGACGGTTGATGAACTGGTGAACGTTAAAATGTCGATCTGCCCGGTCTTGAGCAGGTGCAGCACGGCGCGGCTGCGCTCATCGTCGGCGTCGGCGGCAAGCGTCTCATAGGCGGCCACTTCGTCGACCAGCGCGCCCGCCTGTTGTAGCGCGGTTGCGAGCGTTTTGCGCGCTCCTGCCGCTCGCGCCAGCAGAATGCGCTGGCCCGTCAGCGGCCCCCCGCCCGCATCCTCGATGAGCGCGGTTGCCACGCCTTCGGCGATGTAGGTGTCAGGCACGAGATCGGCGTTCAGCCCGAAACGGGCAAGCGCGGCAGCTGTGGCCGGGCCGATACAGGCGATACGCACACCGTTTGTTCCCAGTGCCTGCCGGTCGAGGCCGAGTGCGTCCATGCGCGCGCAGCAAATATTCACGCCGTTGGCGCTGGTAAAGACCAGCCACGTGTAGTATGGCGTGTTGTGTGCATCGGCGGTAAACAGGCGGCGGAGCGCGGCATCGAGCGGCTGCCAGTCGCGTGGGGGCGCGATACGGATGGTGGGAAACTCCAGCGGGATCGCGCCCAGTGCTTGCAGGCGTTCGCTCAGGGCGCTGGCCTGTTCCGGGGTGCGCGTGACCAGGATGCGCCTGCCCTGTAATGGCAAGCCTGTGGTGATTGCCTGCTCAGACATACTGTTTCTCCTGCTCCACTGGTGTTACGCTGTTGAGCGACCGGATAATTTCGCTGGCGCCCCGTGCCAGAGCTTGCTCGGCCAGCAGCGCGCCCAGCCGTTCGGCCTGTTCAACGGGCGTTTGCGGCGCCCAACCCATGCTCTGCTGGACTCTCACCTGTTGTTGCCCATCCCGGCTGATGACGAGTCCGCGCAGCGTGAGGAAATTGCCGGTAATTTCGCCATACGCGGCGACGGGCAGGTAGCAGCCCGCGCCCAGTCGGCGCATGAACATGCGCTCCGCGCTCGTCGTGGCCTGTTCTGCCGGACTGCTGAGAGGGGCGATCAGCGCGCGCATGGCCGCTTCGTCTCGTGTTTCCAGCGCCAGCGCGCCCTGGCCGGGGGCAGGCATCATGACATCGACGGGCAGGTAGAGCAGGCGGTCGGCCAACCGCTCGTGCAGGTTCAGGCGATGCAGCCCCGCTGCGGCCAGCACGATGCAGTCATAGTTGCCCGCATCGAGCTTGCGCAGGCGGGTATCGACATTGCCGCGCAGGGGCAGAATCTGCGCATCGGGATAGAGAGCCAGTATCTGGGCGGTGCGGCGCAGACTGCACGTACCCACGCGCAGAGGGTGAGAGGGATGGCCAGGGGGCGCGTTCCCCGCTATCAAGGGGGGAGTCAGCGAGGATGACTGCCAGGCAGCCGCGCCCGACTGGCCACCATGCTCCGGTAAGGGGAGCATTGAGGTACTTTGAAACACAAGTACGTCCCTGACATCTTCACGTGAATCGATGACGGTAAGATGCAATCCTGCGGGCTGCGCGGTCGGCAGGTCTTTCAGGCTGTGTACCGCGAGGTCAATCCGTTCCTCGCGCAGGGCGCGTTCAATTTCTGTGACAAAAACGCCATCGCCGCCGATCTGCGAGAGCGGCTTATCCTGTACGTGGTCGCCTCTGGTATGAATCTGCTCAATGGCTATTTCCAGCGTCGGCCAGCAGCGACGCAGCCGCTCGATGACCAGTTCCGTCTGGATCATCGCCAGTTTGCTGGCTCGCGTCCCTATGGTGATCTTCGTTATCGGTTCCATCAATTTCTTCCAGTCCAAACAGGTACCGCAACGCTTCGGCATAGGTGTGTCCCTGACCGGAAGCGGCGGCCTCTTTCAAACGTAATGTCGGGGTATGCAAGAGTTTCCCGGTAATGCGCGTGGTAAGGTCGCGAATAATGGCGGCCTCGCGTTCGGAAAGGGTGGGGGCCAGTTGTCGCATAGCGCGGGCCAGTTCCTGCTGGCGCACCTGCTCCACCTGCCGCCGCAAATCACTGATGGTATCCACCACGCTCAGCGAGCGCAGCCAGCGTTCAAAAGCGTCCGTCTCTTCGGCGATGATGGCCTTGACGAGTACGGCTTCCTGCGCGCGCAGGCGAATGCCTTCATCGACGGCGGCCTGCACATCGTCCAGATTATATACGTGGACACCCGGCAGTGTGGCAACCTGGGGGTCCACGTCGCGCGGCAGGGCAATATCTATCAACAGTAATGGGCGTCCGGCTCGTCGCGGCAGGATGCGCTGTATCAGCTCAAGCGTAATCACCGCACGGGGAGCGGTTGTGGAGCTGATGACGACATCTGCCTCGGCCAACGACTCCTCAAGTTCGGAGAAACTGCGATGGATGGTGCCGTAGCGTTCTGCCAGTTCAATGGCGTGTTCTTTTGTGCGGCTGATAATCACGAGGCGGCGCGCGCCGTTGTCACAGAGATTGCGCGCAGCCAGTTCGCTCATTTTGCCGGAGCCAACGAGCAGAACGCAGGCGTCGTTGAGGTGGGGGAAAAGCTGGCGCGCCAGGTGGACCGCGACATGGCTGACCGAGGCGGCATTGCGGCTGATGCCCGTCTCGCTGCGCGCCCGTTTGCCGGTCACCAGAGCGGCACGGAAGAGGGCAGAGGTGATAGGGCCGGCGAAACGCCCACCCTGCGCCACCTGTAGCGCCTCTGCCACCTGCCCCTGAATCTGCGGCTCGCCCGGCACCGGGGAATGCAGGCCGCTGGCTACGCCGAAAAGGTGCGCAACCGCCTGCTGGCCTGTGAAATAATAGCAGGAAGCTTCCAGTTCCGTCAGTTCAACCTGCCGCTGCTCGCTCAGCACGTGCAGCAGGTGCGCTTTTGCCTGCTCCTCGTCGGTGTCGGCGCAAACGGCGTAGAGTTCTACGCGGTTGCAGGTCGAAAGCAGTACGCATTCCTGAGCTACCTGGCGCGCTGCCTGGAGGAGCTGAGGTATCTGGCGAAGGGAACAGGCAAGTCGCTCGCGCAATGCAATGGGTGCCGTGCTGTGATCGACACCAATAACAACGATACGCACGCAAACCTCGTAATTCTCAACTAGCGGACAAACCTATAGAGATTTTAGCGTTTTTTTCTGAATAGTCAAGAGTATGAACATGGATATTCTATCAGGTACATACCCCATATTTCTATCGGGTGTATACCTGACAGCGGATGCCAGGGCAAATATCCGCTGTTTTCCTCTTGTCGCATGGCCCGGTTTGTGTTAGTATCGGCAAAGGACATTTGAGAAGGAGCGGAAACAGAGCATGCAGGGATCAGATCAGACGGATGTGACGATGGAAGCTGCGGGGCAATCGCAGGAGCCACAGGAGTTAGAGGCGCGGCAACAGCCGGAAGCGGCGCCGGAAGAGCGGATAGAGATTTCTTCGCCGTCGGCAGAGCAGCCGGGAGAAGATCAGGCAAATGTTGTGGGGCAGGTAACCGCCGGGACGAGAAACCGTGTTGACTGGACGGCCATTATGATTGTGGCGATTATCGCGGCGTTTTTTGCCATTGTGTCGCGCTTGAATCTCCAGCCGCCGAACTCATTGACGCCTGTCGCCGTACTGAGCGCGACCGGCTGTGGCCTGCTGGTTACGGCCATGCGCAAGCTGCGCACGCCGCACGGGCCGGGCCTGCTTGAAGCTGCCATTGCCGGTTTTTTCCTGGTCCTGTTCCCGTTTCTGGCAGCCGTCACCGCGCCCGGCATTCTTTCTGCGCTCAGTAGCAGCGTTGATGATATGCATGGTTTTTTGACCACCTGGGCCTTGATTCTTGTCTTTTCGCTGCTCTTCAGTATCATCGGCGCAACACTGGGCCACCTGGCGTTCGCTCCCCTGCGCCCTCTGCCCGCGCAGGCACAGAAGGGCGCGCCCGTGACGCAAACGGAGACGGAAGAGGGAGAGGACGAAGTTGTCCCGGCAGAGGAAGGCAATGAAGAGGTTGCACCTGAAGCCCCTGCGCCCGCCGAAGCTCCGCGTTCGCTCTTCAGCTATATTGTTGCGGTAGTATTGCTTGGGTTGATGCCGACAATCGGGGGCTATGTCTTCTCCGCCGCTTTCGACTTTATGCTGAAGCTCTACAACTTCTTCCCCGGCCCCTATCCCACGCTGCGCCTGTTGAGCGGCCTGTTGCCCTGGCAGGTACCGGTTCCGCTCAACCTGAGCGGCGCCAGCCCGCAAACCATCATGTTTCTGGAATGGCAATACTGGCGCATACCGATTTTCCTGGGTAATCCCACCATGTTCGATCTGGTGGCCCTCGAACCCTATTTGCTGAATGCGGCTGCGCTCGCTTTACTGCTCTTTTCCGTCCATCGCTTTGCCGGTCGTTCGCAGGACAGAACTGATTCCCCGGCCATGGCCTTGCCGATCTCTCTCCTGTTGCAGGCCATGCTGGGCCTGGTCATGGCGCTGCCCGCTGCACTGTGGATGATGCGCGGGCTGGAAGGACTGTTGCAAATGCCGGGCATTGTTATCCCCATCCGCACCCTGTACCTGCTCAACCCGCTGACCCTCACGCTTGACCTTGCCACGGGGCCGCTTGTCTGCCTGCTCATCGCTATCTTGCTGCGTTTCTTCTCGGCCAGAAAGCGGATAGCATAAAAGTCATATGTATGGGCTAAACAAATGGAAAGCGGGCAATATTGATATATCTATCCGTTTTACCAGTAGGATTAGATATGCCTGTAAACATCTAAACAACAGAGATTGCAATACAGGGGTTTGAAGGTATGTTTCGTTGTCCACGCTGCAATGCTGAGCTTCCGCCGGAAGCGCGTTTCTGTAGATTTTGCGGATTTAATGCTCCGAATGCTGCTCCGGGCTTCCCGCCTGCCGTGGGGCCGGGCAACACCGGTATGGGGGCTGCGCCCGCTATGGGGCAACCATTTGTCGGCCCACCGTCTCAGCCGCCAATGGTACCTCCACGCACAATACAGGTGGAGAATAAGCACGTGTTACCGGCAGGTCGTCAGATGACCGGTGCGCCTGGGAGGCCGGGTACGCCACCTGTTTCCATGCCGGGGGTGCCACCTGCGAGCCAGCCAGCACCTTCTTCCAACCCTGCTATGGGGAACCAGCCTGTGCCGCCCGCCGGTGCGGGACCATCAGCCAGCCTGATACGCCCGGTGGAGATGCATCCGCCGAGACGACCCACTCCTTCGTCTCCGACCAACGCATCCCCGACGAATCCACCCACGACTCCACGGCGTATTTCGGGTACGCACCTGGTTGCGAGAACGCCGCTCCCGCAAACGGCCACGCCTTTCCAGCCAACTGGGTCCGGGTCGGGAATGACATCTGCTTCGGCCCCACCCGCTACACCATTTACGCCGTCCGCGCCTCCGCCGGTAATGCCACAAACGCCGCGACAACCTGTATCAGCGCCGGGAGCGTCCCAACCTGGGCCGTCTGCCAGCGCGCCTCTGGTATGGGACAGACGGGAGCCAGCAGGGAATAATGAACCTTCCGCCCGTCCGCCGGTAGAGATTGTCAGGGGGCAGCAGGGGGTCATTCAGGCCGGGACGAGCGGGGCAGAAGGCTTTGAGAGCATTATTGCGACGAGTAAGGCGGCTGAACGCTGGCGCGAGAGCTGGCGCCAGCGCCAGCATGATGAAGCCGGGCCTGCCACCTCCGTTTCGCGCGGGCAGGCCTCTGTGCCGCAGCCGCTGCTCGTGATGCAGCACAGTTTCGCTCGTATGCGCGCCATTATTTTGCCCGGACAGCAACAGAATCGGGGCAGTCTCGCCTTCTGGATTTCTCTTCTGCTGATGGGCTGTATTATCATTGGTCTGGGCGCGTTCATTTTCTCAACATATCTGACTGCCAATACAAAGCTGATCTCTCAGGTCGCCCCTCCCTCCAACACCGGCCAGCCGATGCTCTCCGTCTCAGGAACGCCGGTGGCCAGCATTGCGCCGGGGCAAACGCTGCACGTGCATGGCAAAAACTTTACGATTGGCGACCCCATTATTTTTTACCTGGATACAACCATCCCCATTGATGGCTCCAATGGCCATCAACTGGCGGCTACGGTCAGCAACCAGGGAACATTTGATGTGGCTATTCCCATTCCCACGTCAACCTCCTGGTCTGTTGGCGCGCACACCATCGAGGCGCTGGATAATCGCACGCAGCAGGATGCTTACCTGAATATTACGATTCTGTTGAACGGTACTCCTACCACAACCGGGCTGTTTTCCTTCTCTTTGCAGAATCGTCCCATTACAAAACTCAGTTTTACAGGCGTTGCCGGAGAAAATGATCCGGCCCCGCAACATATTATTATAAAGAATACTACCAGCACGCTGCTTAACTGGAATGCAACGGCTGCCACAGACGATAACCTGAGCTGGCTGCATATCGACGATGACCATACCGGCGGTCAGATACAGGCGGACGGCATGGCTACGCTTGGCATCGGTATCTGGCTCAGAGGGCTGAAGAGCAGTACGAAACCGTATACTGGCAATATTATCTTCACCATCAATGGCCCCGGTATGTCACAACAGTTGACATTGCCTGTAGAATTGCGGGTAGAGGACGCGCCAACTGAGATGGTGTTCAGCCCGAACCCCGTTGTTGGCGTATGGACGACTGGCGGTATCTGCAACCCTGGCTCATCGCTGACGTTAATCAATCTGGGTACGAGCTTCATCACCTGGAATGTGAACATGGATGCCAATGCGCAGGGCCATATTATGTTTACGTACAATGGCAAAGCAAGCTCCAATGTGCAGGGCCAACTGGCGCCAGGCGCGACCGTTGCGCTGGCTTTGACCTGCAATGGCGTGCAGGTCGGGCAGGTCTATCATATGACTATCAGCGCCAATGGCGCGCAATACAGCGCGTTTGTCAGTATTCAGAGGACGCCTGCTTGATGAAGCGCAGGGTATCCTGCATAGGCGTTAACTTCAGGCCGCCCCAGGCCACCCGCAAGGGGTGGCCCTACTATACGCGGCGGCTCCACAAGCCCTACGACCCGTTCGTCTCTCGTAGGGCCACCCCTTGCGGGTGGCCTGCGTCGCGCTCGCACGGGCTTCCGTTAACGCTTATGAGGGTATCCTGCGAGGCATTTGCCAGAAGGGAGGCTACAGGAGTATGGGCGATCCTCGTTTTCTCGTCACCTTTGCCGTAGTCTTCCTTCTGCTGGGCCTCTATAACGTCTTTGCAGGCTACAGGCGGCTGCGCAGGGCGCAGGCACAGGGTCTTCCGGCGCGCTGGTATAAACAGACGCTCCTGCTGATTGGTCTCGAATATATCCTGCTCTCGTTCGTCTTCCTGTTCAGAATCGCCGTTATGAACGGCTGGATTCCGGTCAGCCTGAACGCGTTTATTCTTCCATTCTATCTTGTGATTCTCATTCCGTCCGCCGTGCTTGCCGGTCTTATTGTGCGCCAGGGAATTGTCAGCCTGCGTCAGTCGCGCCAGGGTTCAGCCCGACCCGCTCCTGTTACCGGCCAGCGAGTGGTCGTTACCGATGACGAGAAGGATGAGGTGAGCCGACAACGGCATGCCATCCAGCAGCAGCATCGGCGCGAGCGCCGCCAGAAAGCGGCTGCCGCCCGTCGTCGCAGGGCCGGACGAGTTTGAGTGCTATCTCACAATCCCTCCACCACCAGTTGCATATCATAGGTTCCCTGTTGCGCCTCGAAATGGGCGATCAGCTGCACGATCCGCCCGGTGACATGGTTTCCGCTGCCCGTCGGGGCCGCGCTATCGATCAGGGTAATGGCGTCATACAGTTGCAAGGCGGGGTTGAGCGGCACGCTGACGGTGTGGACGACCTGCGAACGAGCCTCCTGCATCAAGAGAAACGAGGCTTTCCGGGCGCACTGGCTCGTACTTGTCAGCTTCTGGTCGACGTGATGCAGCAGCCGTTCCACGCCAACCAGGTGCAGGTTGGCGTCGTCATAGGCTTCGGCCTCTGTCAGCGCGCCCACGTTGCCCCCGGCGGGCGGCTTACCGCTGACGATGATGTGGTTGGCGCGAGCGTCATTGCTGCCAAAACTGACCAGTTCGATTTCCGGCTGGTAACTCCATACCGATGGGTCACCGGTGGAAAGTTCGCGGAATTGCAGCGTCTCGTTCTGGTCGAGGAAGTAGACCAGCCCGTATGCCTGGCAGAGTTCATCCAGCGCATGCCGATAGCTTTGCCCGGCTTGCAGGACGAAGTCCGGGATGATCTGGCTCATCTGCGTTGTGGTCGGCAGGGAGAGGCTGAATAGCCCGGCCCGCGCGCACACCTCTGCGATCAGATAGCTCAATGTCTGGTTCAGGTAGGTGTTCTGGTAACGCGAGATCAGGTCAAGGTTGCGTGTGATATCCAGCCCGACCAGCAGCAGGTGGTTTTCCTGCGGCGAGCGCACGACGTGGATCTGTTCCAGGTGATAGGTACCAACTTTCACTATATCCGGCGTCGTCGGCGGCGTTCCCGTTTTGTAGCCCTCACTGAGTACCAGCGAGGCGTTGGGGCCAATCGGTTCGTAGCTGCTGCCGGTCGTAATCAGGCTGTTATAGACGCCCTTTGCGTTGTCGATGAGTACCTCTAGTCGGCACGGTTTACCTGGCTGTTCGCGGCGCTGGTAAGAGAGAATGGCGGCGGAAACATCCAGATACTGCGCCGGGCCGGTGTTCTGGAAGGCTGGCGCGCTGAAGACCGCCGCCGGAGAAGCTACGTAATAGCGCGGCCCGGCGTTGCCGCTACCGGGTGTGGGTAGCTTGAAGGCGACCGCGCCATAAGTGCAACTCAGATCGTGCAGGATCATCCCGTTTGACCAGTGAATCAGGTCTGCCGACTGGCGCAGTCGCGGGTAGCTATAGACGGTGCCGGTGAGCGCGCCCGTATCGGATTCGACGCAGACCAGGGTATAGAGGCCGTCGGCAAGGGAGAGGCGCGGGGCCGTGCGTCCGATGGCCGTACTGGTGGCGGGCGCGATGATCGGTCCCGCGTTCCAGACGGTGGCGCTGCTGTCCAGTGTGAGGCTGTAGAGGGTGAAGCCGTCAGAATAGACGACGGCCCAGTTGCTGCCCGTCCACGCCGCAGCCAGACCGGCGCCGGAGGAGATGGGAGCCATCGGCCATGTGCTGAGGGCCGACCACGTGCCGCTATACTGGCTGAAGCCTATAGCCTCACCGCCGGTCACGTCGTAGAGAAAAAACACATCGTTGCTGCCCGAAGAGGTGATGCCCTTTGTGAGCGCGCCCGACGGCGGCGAAAGCACCGTCACCGGTCCGCTCCAGCTTACTCCGTTGTTCGTCGAGGTCCACACCCAGAGATCGTTGCCGCCGGTGCCGCGCTGGGCGAAGGCGCGCAGCGTCCCCGAATTGTTGGAAAGCGCGCAGCCGCCATCCTGAAACATATTGCCGGAAGCGCCCGGCAGTGTTATCCACGCGCTCCACTGCGACGCCTGCGAGGGGTCGGTGATGCGCTGAAACTGGAATGATTGCGTAAAGGCGTTGCCGCCGCGTGTCAGTTGCACGCGCACAATTGAGTTATCCGGGGCGATGCAGGCATCATTCAAAGCTTCTGCCGCGCCGGGACTCTGGTAGAGGCCATAGTGCTGCACGTGATCTTCAATCGTCAGTGTAAGCGCCGGGCGGCGCGTCAGGCTGTTGAGCGCCGTCGTGAGCGAGCTATCCAGGGTGCGAACCATGCGAGGTACCTTTCTGTGGGGAAGTCGAAAGAGGAACGGATCGAAGGAGAGAAGAGAGGCAACCTGAAATAGCGGTCGCCTGCTTCCAGTATAATCTGGAAATGGAGAAATTTCAAGGTGTGACAGGCTTATGTCAGTTTGAGCAGACGCTCGGCGTTCAGATAGCTAATTTTCTCTCTGTCGGTGGGACTGAGGGAGACATTATCCAGGAACCTGCGCCCTTGCTCGTTGCGGCTGTAGGGGTAGTCGACGGAGAAGATGATGCGGTCGGCTCCCAGCGTTTGCAGGGCGAGCATGAGCGGCGGCTCGGTGAAGAAGCCGCTGGTGGTAATAAAGAAATTGCGCACCAGGTAGTCGGGTACAGGATGTTGCAAGTGTTTTGCCACCGGGGTGAGGGTGTTATTGATGCGGTCGAACATAAAGGGGAGCATCTCGCCCATATGCCCGATGATGATTTGCAGAGTGGGGAGGCGGTCGAAGAGGCCGGAGAGGATGAGGCGCAGGGCGTGAATGGCCGTCTCATTATGCCAGCCCCAGCCGCTGGTTGCCAGGGCATAACTTACCGCCGGATCGAAGCCGGAATAGTAGGCCGCTCGCACCGATTCGGGCGGCACGCCAGGGTGGATATAGATCGGCACGTCAAGAGCGACGGCCCGTTCTAAAACCGGCAGGAAGGCGGGATCATCCAGGAAACGTCCATTAATTGTGCCGCCAATCATGGCCCCTTTTATGCCGGGCAAATGCACAGCCCGTTCCAGTTCATCGGCGGCTGCCTGCGGATCGGTCATCGGCAGCGTGGCAAAGCCTGCGAAGCGTGCAGGGTGGGCGGCGATGGCCGCAGCCAGTTGATCGTTTGCCTGCCGCGCCAGTCTGACGACCTCATCGACCGGAAAGGCTGCCAGGTCCATCGTATTGTGAGAGATCACCTGCAGATCAATGCCGCCTGCATCCATCTCTTTCAACCGAATTTCGCCCACATCGGCCAGCTTTTTCTGTATTTCGTCGCTGCCCGTTAGACCGCCGACAGCATTTCTCTGCATGGCTTCTCTGAAGCCCTCGGCCAGGAAATGTTCTTCGATTGCAATTGTGCGCATATATAAATCCTTTCACATTATAGCACCACGTCGGCGATGGAATTGAGTATCCAGGTGGGTCGATAGGGGAAACGTTCTGCCTGCTCGCGTGAGGTGGTCATGCCTGTAAGCACCAGAATCGTTTTCAGGCCGCTTTCGGTTCCTGCCACGATATCGGTGTTCATGGAATCGCCGATAATTGCCGAGTCCTCCGAATGCGCGTTGAGGGTGCGCAGGGCCATCCGCATCATCAGCGGATTTGGTTTGCCGATAAAATAGGGTTTGACGTTCGTGACCGCATTGATCAAAGCGGCGACGGCGCCCGTTGCCGGGACGATGCCGCCTTCGCCCGGCCCCATCACATCAGGATTGGTGGCGATGAAGCGCGCCCCGGCCATGATGAAGCGGATGGCGCTGGTGATGCGGGCAAAACTATAGGTGGTCGTCTCGCCAAGTACCACATATTCCGGCTCCTGATCAGTCAGGGCGTAGCCGATATCGTGCAGGGCCGTTGTCAGGCCAGACTCGCCGATGGCGAAGGCAGTGCCACCTGGTCGCTGCGCCTTGAGAAACTGCGCGGTTGCCAGCGCGGATGTGAAAATGGCCTCTGTCGGCACGTCCAGGCCCATATGATGCAGCCGCACCTGCAAATCTCGCGGCGTGTATTGCGAGTTGTTGGTGAAAATCAAGAAGGGAATGCTCTGATGGCGCAGGCGCTGAATAAATTCTGCCGCGCCAGCAATGAGGGTATCGCCACGCAGGATCACCCCATCCAGATCGATCAAATAATTCTTAATACCTTCCATTACCATACTCCCGTTGCGAAATGGCCAGCACAGCCGCTCTGCCCTGTGACTACTAATAAAAGTGTAGCACACAGGAACATTCCGGGTCAATTACCGCCTCCTTGCTTATAAGCATAGTGCAGGTATGATGGTGCCGCTAGTTTTTCACGCCATGCTTACAAACTCGCGTTGGGTCATTCTCTACTGTATCGCTCTGCCCGTCCTCGCAGCCTTTCGCTTCCAGCGTCGCGACCTGTAAGGTTGACTTCCACGAAACTGTGCAGTTTGCAGACAGAGATGGTACAATGCCAGGGGCTGGCAAAAACTCCCTTCCTGCTTGCTACGTTTTTGCAAGTCAAAGGGGACTGTTTCAGACAGGCACCTACGCAAATTACCTTTGGTCGCTACGATATGGTCACTCAACTCGCTTTGCCAGCCCGATGCAGCAGAATATTGCCGATACCGAACTGGTCATTTTCGAGGGCTGCGCCCACGCGCCTATCTATAAGAAGGTCGATGAGTTTAACCAGACCACTCTGACGTTCCTCCAGCGGCATTCCGGGTAGGTTTAGAAACTTTCTCTACAAGGGAATACCCAGGAGGCAGCAGACGGTACAGGCTCCGTCTGCTGCCTCTTGAGGCCGGGGGCTGGCAGTCTGACATTGCTCAGGGGTATAATCAGGTAGAGTTCTGTTGGCTGACCGATAAGGCACCTGAGCGGAGATTATACATGAGAAGAACACTTCTTACTGAGGAGCATAAGCTGTTTCGCGATTCGTTCCGCCATTTTGTTGAGAAAGAAATGGTTCCTCATATTGAGCAGTGGGAGAAGGATGGTATTGTTGCGCGTGACCTGTGGCTGAAGGCCGGGCAACAGGGCTTTCTGGGTATCAGCGTGCCGGAAGAGTATGGCGGCTCCGGCATCGACGATTTTACGTACAACGCGATCATGGCGGAAGAATATACGCGCGCCAATGTGACCAGCGCCGGTGCTGGTTTCGGCCTGCACAACGATGTTGTGCTGCCCTACTTCCTGAATTATGCCAGCGAGGAGCAGAAACGACGCTGGCTGCCCGGCATGTGTTCCGGCGAATTGATTACGGCGATTGCCATGACCGAGCCGAATACAGGCAGCGACCTGGCCGCCGTGCGCACAACTGCTATTCGGCAGGGAGACTACTATCTGCTCAATGGTCAAAAGACCTTTATCACCAATGGTATTCTCAGCGATGTGGTCGTTGTGGTGGCGAAGACGCAGCCTGAACTGCGGCACAAGGGCATTAGCCTGCTGGTGGTTGAGCGCGGCATGGAGGGTTTCAAGCGAGGGCGCAACCTGCAAAAAGTGGGCTTGAAGGCGCAGGACACGGCTGAGTTGTCATTTGAAGACGTGCGCGTGCCGGTAGAAAACGTGCTTGGCGAGGAGGGCCAGGGCTTTTATTATCTGATGCGCCAGCTCGCCGGTGAGCGTTTGAGCGTCGCCACGATGGCGATTGCCGCCTGCGAGGCGGCGCTGGCGATGACGCTGGACTACTGCAAGCAGCGCACCGCCTTCGGCCAGCCCATCGGCAGCTTCCAGAACTCGCGCTTCAAGCTGGCAGAGATGCAGACCGAGATCGAAATTGGCCGCGTCTTTGTCGACCGCTGCATCGAGGACTACAACGACGGTGCGCTCACTGCCGAGACAGCAGCGATGGCGAAGTGGTGGACGACGGATTTGCAGAAACGAGTTGTTGACCAGTGCGTCCAACTCCACGGCGGCTACGGCTACATGCTCGAATATCCCATCGCCCGCGCCTATCTGGATGCCAGAGTGACCAGCATCTATGCGGGTACGAACGAGATCATGAAGGAGATCATCGGGCGAGCGATGGGGGTGTAAAAAGGGCTTCTCTCTAAGAAGCGGCAAGATCGTCCAGCCATTGTCTAACCCTGGCGGCAGTACCCTGGCCGATGGCTTCAAAGATAGCCAGGCTGGCCTGTCCCTGTGCGCGTGCTTCACGGTAGTTCCCGCGAGCTGCGGCTATCTCAGCAAGACCGAACAGGGCCTCGCCCTTCATTCTCTGATTTCCCTCGGCGGCTTTTTCTAACACTGTGCGAAACGTTGTTTCTGCTGCATCGTATTGCTGCTGTAATACCTGCAAGTCGCCTAAGAACTTGAGCGTGCCGCAGATAAGCCATTGATTGCCTACCTGGGATGCCAGGGCAACGCCTTCCTGCAAGTAGGCTTCTGCCTCAGCATAATTTCCTTGCTCCGATGCGATCCAGCCCAGATTGGTGAGCAGCAGGCCGATGCGTTCGCGATACCCCATCTGGCGCGCCAGGGCTAACCCTTCCTGTAAGTATTTTTCCGCCCGGGCATAGTCTTTCTGCTCGCCTGCCAGTACACCCAGGTTTGTCAGCAAGAGGCTGATGGCTTCACGGTGTCCAATCTGCTGTGCCAGCCTGAGCGCCTCCTGAAAGTGTATTTCTGCCTGGGTGAGGTTGCCGCGTTCGCTGCTCAGTTGGCCTGAATTCAGCAGCAGCAAACTCATGGTCTCATGATCTCCGATTTGCTCCGCCAGCGTCAGCCCCTCCTGCAAATACGCTTCGGCCAGAGCGTAGTTGCCCTGAATCGCTTCCAGTGTCCCCAGGTTTTTTAGAATAAGGCAGATGCGTGAGCGATCCTCCAGTTGGCGCGCCAGGGCCAGCCCTTCCTGCAAATACGTTTCAGCCTGAGCGTAGTTCCCTTGACGCTGCGCAAGCATACCAAGCGATTGAAGCAGCCCGGCGAGATGTTCGCGCTGGTCGATCTCGCGAGCCAGGGCCAGCCCTTCCTGTAAATATGCCTGTGCCTGAGCATAGTTTCCCTGCCTGACCAGGATATCGCCTGAATGCAGCAGCGTCTCAGCCAGACCCGCTCGATCATCGAGCAAGGTGGCGGCCTCTCTGGCTCGCGCCAGCAGTTCCTCTGCCTGCGCGTATAAGCCGCGAGCGTCCAGGAAGGAGGTGAAGGCGTTCACTCCCCGTATCAGGTCGGCGTAGTGGTGGTGTTCAAAGGCGATTTGCAGCGCGGCGAAGATATTGACGGTCTCCCGGTCGAGGGCGTTGTAGTCCTTCCTGTGCGCTTCGACAAAGTCGGCAAAATACTTCGCCATGCGCTCGTAAGCGGCTGTGCCGGTCATATTCGCGCGCGCGAAATCGGCTATGACCTGGTGCAACGAGTACCTCTCTCCTCCTCGTCCTTCCAGTAACCCGGCATCGCTTAACGTGTCTAGCGTTTCCACCGGCACGGCGCAGACGGCCAGTGCTGCCTCTTCAGAAAAGCTATTTGGCTTGGGCGGAAAGAGTGAAAGCGCGCGAAAAGCATGCCATGCCTGTTCATCCAGTTGCTGATCGCTGATGGTGATGAGGTTGTGAAGCGAAACAGGCGTATTGAGCGGCAGGCTGGGAAATCGCTCGACCAGAGCTTGCGGTTCGGCCAGTTGCAGGCGGGTTTCTGCCTGCTGCAATTTGTTGAGGGCAGCGCGCAGGCGGCGAAGCTGCCCGCTATAGCTCTGCGCATGCAAGTATTTTCCGATAAGGATGAGCGCAAGTGGAAGGCCGCCAACGGCATGCACCAGGGCGCGTGCCTCGTCCGGTTCATGCTCGACAAAATCTGGTACCATGCGTGCTAGCAGCGCGATACTGTCTTCCTCGTTCAATTCCTGTACCACAGTGGCGCCGCGAGCGGCAAACTGGATGGCAAGCTGGGGAAAGCGGGTCGTCATAATGTAGGCGCACTGCGCCCCGCCCACTTTAAATGCCAGAGCATCTTCCAGCTTCCAGGCGTCGTCGATCACGATCAACAGTTTTCGGTTGCCAATCGCTGCATGGATGGCTTTGATCCAGGTATCACTATCGCTCAACTTCGCTATTTCGGCGGAGGCAATGCCCAGCAGTGTTCCCCAGCGGCTCAGCAGGCTCAGGATGTTGGGTTCAGGCCCGATCCCAACCCAGAGAATACCATCACTAAAATGCGCCCTTACCTCATCATCATGAGTAAGTGAGAGTGCCAGTGACGTTTTGCCGACGCCAGGTAAACCGTTTAAGGCGGAGAGAGCAACCTGCCCGCGTTCGAATAATTGCTGTTTCAATTGCCGCAAGAGGTTCTCGCGACCTACGAGCCGGTAGCCTCCAACATACGGGAGGGGGATAGCCGGGTCGTATACGGGCCAGATGGAACCGGGGACCTCTTGCTCCTCCGCAACTTCACTTTCCTCGCTTCCTTCTTCCCTGAGCAACCCCAGTTCGCTGGCATCCTTGCCAAAAAGGAGACATAATTTGCGGCGATAGTACGGGCTGGGAGCAACGATGCCATGTTCCCAGCGGCTGAGATAGTAATGGTCGGCGCCGATTTGCTCGGCAACGTATTTCTGCGACCATCCGCGCCGCTCGCGCTCTGCTTTCAGTCGCTGATTAGGAGTAACAATGGAAGCCTTTTTCACAGCCCACCTGCTCTTTCTGTTCTTGCTGATGGCCCACTACTGATTCAGACTTGTGAAAAGAAAGAGACGGAACGTCCGAAACATGGGCTTCATCTCCACAGTTTCTGGACATTCTTCACCCTCTGCCTGCAAGACAGTAGTATAACATATATTTTTATTGAAATTCTATAGGGAAGAGTGCTGACGAAGTACTGACGCAAGATGGTGTAGATTCAGGTGAAGAAAAAGTGCGAAGGTTGAGGAGGGAGGAACGGAGATAGAGGTATTAACGCAGACTCCCTCCGCCAGAGTATAGAGGAGTCTGCATCGATTGTTGAGGGAAGGGAGTGCGAGCCAGGTCAGGCCGGTTGTGCAGGATGAGGACACGCTCGCTTAATCATCCAGGGCGAGAAACCAGCGCAGGCGCTCGCGATTGCGGCGCAACCGTGCAATCAGGTTCTGGTTCAGGCGATAGATTTCTTTGACATTGCTGAACTCTCCCGGACAGTGCTTTATGATTTCGCGTGGCTTGAGGCCACAGTAGTACAGGAGATAGGCCAATCGCCTTTCAGATGGGTCAGAAAGCAGCGATTGAATACTTTGCCAGATGCTTTCACCATCCGGAGTATCTTCTGCCGCAGGTTCTTCAACAAAACCGGGTTCTGGTAAAGGGATAACCTGCGAGCGCCGGTACTGGCGAAGAGTATCAATAAGGATACCGTTGAGGGTGGCGCGCAGGTAGTTCAGAAGAGCAGCCAGGGAAGGGAATGTGACAGGCTCATCGTGTAGTGCGAACCAGAAGCGAGCAATGGTTTGAGCGATATAATTCTCTTCGCTATCCAGTAGCAGGACGGTATCGCGGCTGCTATGGCTGCGTATCCAGCACCTGAGCGTCTCACTGAAGCATTGATGCATCACTGCCCAGGCTTGCTCTGCCCGTTCCAGGACAGCGCGCCGCAAGAGTTCCATGCAATACTGCTCTTCGCTGGATTCCTTTCGCCGGTAGCGATTCAGTTCATCTCTACAAAGTTCGGCCAGCGTGGTCAGATTCATCTGGTCAGGTGCTTCATCTATGCAGATAACCATCGTTTGCGACTCTTTCCTCTCAGTGATAAGACTACATCCGCGTTGGTTCAAGTATGCGGGAAAGGTGGTCGCCTTTGAATAGCAAATACTTAGCAACTACTAGGCAAATTCTGTTTGATAAGGCGATTCTGCTTGTCTTGCCATTAGCTTCTCTGGCGAGTACGAGGCTCTCTGCCCACCGTCCTGATAGAAGACTGCGTTCACCTGGGTTTTCCAGACGCCCAGGCAGTTCTTGAGGTGACAGGAGTTTGGTACGGGCTGCCGCCAGTTCAATGGCCAGGGGAAGCCCATCCAACCGGAGACAGACCTCAGCGACCGCTGCGGCATTGGCCTCGGTAAGCCGGAAATCAGGGTTGATGGCTTGCGCCCGTTGGAGGAAGAGTGCGACCGCTCTTTTTGCCAGTTGAAGCCGACAGCCCCAGGAATGTGTCCCTGCTCGTAGGCAGTGGTATCGACATCTACCTCGATCAGGCGCACCTCTAGATTTGTCAGATGGGCCTGGACCCAATCCACGTCGACAAGGGATTCGGGATAGATGTAGCCTTTGTTCTCAGACATGGTGCTTTCCTTCCATCAAACGGCTGTTTCGTGCGAGATGCTGCTGACTGCCTCTCTTTTATCTCCAGCAGCTCTTTAAGATACACAATCGGGAATGTGTTGCCCTGATGGAAGCATAGCCGGAGCAAGGGATGAAGGGAATAGCATCGCCATATCACGGACGTATCATGCATGCTATCTTTCTCCTGTTCGTTCTTACCTCTGATTGCAAGGGTATCACTGGCGATACATGTGTGATATAGCAGTGCTATTCTTTTCGCCGCTTTTCTCAGGTATGCTACTGCCAGGCCTGAACATTTCCTGGCCGGATGTGAACCGTCATCAGGCTGAGTATATATGAATACAGTCCCCTCAATGGAGCTACCTGGCGAGGGGAGGGGCGACCACCATAGGCGTTAACGTAAGCCAGTGCCAACGCCGGGCAGGCCACCCCTGGCGGGTGGCCTGCGGCGGCCTGAAGTTAACGCTTATGGGGGCGACCACCAGGGTCGCCCTGGAGTTCAACCCTTACGAACCGCTTTAGAATAAGGAGACAAGTACAATGGGTCCTATGTACCTCAACGAGAAGGCGCGTGAAGTCCACTACCAGGATCTGCTGCGTGAAGCCGAGAAGGAGCGATTGCTGGCACAATTGCCCCCGTATCCTCGAAGCATATTCAGATACGCCGCCGGAAAGCTGGGGCTGTTGCTGCTCGAACTCGGCGCCAGATTGAAGCAATTCGAGCAGCCACCAGCCCTTCTCCACGATCAGCTGTGAGCCGCGTTGAGTCCTGACGGCAGATAGTCGTGAGAACACCACGCGGACGACCATGAGTGTTTCAATTGTCAATATATCAATAAAAAGAAAGAGAAGACAATGCTTACTCTCTGCCTCCTCATTGCGCTGGCTGTACCTGGCATAATTGCCTGCCGTTGGGGAGCCAACAGCTCTGATGGCATCAATAGCCAGGAGTGGCAACGACGCCAGGACTGGCCCGGCTTTCATTAGATGCTATAGATGTATAAGGAGATGATAGTGATGTTACAGGAAAAAGTATACTATACAGATAACCGGGGGAAGCCTGAAAGCAGGAGCGTCGTTCGCATCAAAACGTATGAGACGCCAGCCGGGTCGGTATTCCTGCGAAGCTGGTGTTCCCCCTCATTTATCGAAAGTTTGAAAGTGGATGAAGGGCTGCGTGCCTTTGCCCGCCTTCCCGAACGCGAACACCAGCTCTTGCTTTCGATTGCCGGGCAGTCAGAGGGTAGAGTTACACTGGCCTATGATGCTTCAGATACCATCGTGGGCCAGGTTTCCCTCGCGCCATTAGATCACTGGTGGCAGGATATTGCGAAGGCGTATGAGATCAGCGTTGAGGTCAGCTCTGGTTGGCGCAATCTGGGGCTTGCGCATCAACTGCTCTCTTTCGCGCTTGAGTTTGAGTCAGTAGAAGAGTGCCTGATCGTGGGCCTGGGTTTGTCCTGGCACTGGGATTATCAGGGACTGGGCATGTCCCGCTTTCAGTATCGAGAGATGATTGCCCGACTCTCCGCAGCTCACGGCTTTGCCGAATACCTCACTTCCGAATCAAATATACGCATGGACCCTGCCAATATTCTGGTCGCTCGTCTTGGTAGTCGCATGGATGAAAAAAATGTGAGCCGCTTTTTTGAGCGACTGCTCTGGTCTGAGACCCTGCCAGGGCTTTAGATAAGAAAGAAAAATAGAAGGAGTGACTGATGTTTCCTTCCTCCTATACCGGAATACATATTATTCATGAGGAGAAGCTGCGCGAGGGGATGGAACAGGCTCACATTGACGCGGAACTGGCTCGTGGCTCGCGGCGAATGGCGCTGCTGTCCGCGCTCAGAAACGCTCTCAGGCACATGCGTAGCAGGCTGAACATCTCGGCCCGCATTGAATAATTTCGTTACCGCTCTCATATGATCGTAACGAAGGATATGCGCGACAACGATTATGAATTCTGACAGGGCTGTTCCCTGTGCTGAGTGAGAACGGAGGATGACAGCGAAAGAAGGGGCAGAGGCGTATGGGAGTCGAACCCACCAGGGACCGCGCCGAGCGACCCCCCAGCCGTTTTGAAGACGGTGAGACCCACCGGGGCCCCTACACCTCCACGTTTGTTGTGCGCTGTATGATGTGTACGTTGTAGTTCTATTGTGCCATTGTTGCGCGCACCTGTCAAGCGAGTTCGCGCACTTTCTGGACGTTGACCTCGGTGAGCGATCTGACCAGCAGGTCGGCTTTGCGCAGGCCGGGTACGTTGCGGTTTCCGGCGACGGCGATGCAGCGCATGCCTGCCGCGTGGGCCGCCTCGACTCCCGCTACTGCGTCCTCGATGACGACGCAGTAGCCGGGGGCGATGCCCAGTTCGCGGGCTGCCTTAAGGAAAATATCCGGCGCGGGCTTGCCATGCGGCACGGTCTCGCCGGAGACAAGCTTTGACAGGTAGCGTTTGAGTCCCAGTATCTCGCTGATTAGCTCAATATTCTCGATGGGAGTTGAAGAAGCCAGCGCCTGGGCGAACCCTGCCTCGTGCAGGGCGCGCATCAATTCGAGCGAGCCGGCCAGGGGAGCCGCCGTGTCGCGGAGGTATTCGCGAAAGTAGGCTTCTTTACGGTTCGCCATCTCCCGCGCTCTCTCCGGCGAAGCGATGCCCCATTGTTTTGTCAGAATATCGTCGTTACGCTGGCCAAAAGTGGCCCAGAAATCGGTATCGCTGAACTGGACGCCCTCTTCACGGGCCAGTCGCTGCCACGCCTGCTTATGCTGCTCCGCGCTATCGATAATCACACCGTCCAGATCCCAGATGACCGCCTGTATGCTATTTGACATAATATGTTTGCTCCTGAAGATATATTTTTCCATGCCGTTAGAAAGCTGCTGGAAGATGTCATCCTGAGCGAAGCAGAGGATAACATCTTCCAGGCCGTTTGTAATAGCATATCACAAGCGCGCTCAACGCTTTTGCTGAGCCAGTTTTGCGCGCTATGCGAGGAGAATTTCCGCATAGAGGACGCCCTCTGACCAATCCTCTGTAGAGAGGAGACAGGCGCCGGTCGGGCCGAAGACGTAGCCGCCGCCGGGGAAGTCCTCATCGCTGGTTCTGCGCATGCATGGTGGAACAAAGACCCCTTCACCTGTCAGGCTGAGCGCGAGCGAAGCCTGACAGGTTGGCGATGGTTTCTCATGGTGAGCAGAGATGCTTCGCTGCCGCTCCGCATGACACGCCAGAAGGGCATTCTCATGGTATGGCATGCCCTGAGTGGTTTGAAGATTACCTGCGCGAATCGTGCAAAAAGTTCAACGATTGTGATAGAATAGGGTTGGTAATAGTCCTTCTTTCTGGTGGTTGGGTAGCGTAAGAGCTGTATTTGCCTGCATCTGGTCGGTGTGGGCCTGAAAGGGAGACGTAGCGGGTTGGGGCGAATGGGCCGGGGATGCTTCGGCCATGTTCGTCGCGCCGATGCGTTCAGGTTATCGACTATGGAATATGGATTCAGCATGGTCTCTTGCGAATTGCGCCCACGTGAGGTTGCAAGGGACAGGCAACGTTTGCGCAGTACATTGGAGCCTCTGAATCTAGGCGACTGGCTAGATTTGGGGCCACGCGGCCTGCGCCTCATTCCACATGACCCTGCTCTACCGCCGACCTATTTCAATCCTGATGGGTCGGTAGACCTGGTCAACAAGGGCCTGTATCTCGATGACATCATGACCCACATGGAACGCATCGCTGCCGCGTTGGAATGCGAGTTAGTGTGGGATTTTTAGGACTCGGAAGGAAGTTGTGCCATGAGTGATCGGAAGTATTTCAACGAAGAAATGGAGACGATGCCGAAGGACAAACTGAAGGCATTGCAGTTGCAGCGTCTCCAGGCGATTGTCGAGCGTGCCTACCATCAGAACCAGTTTTACCGCAATCTGTATGATGAGGCTGGGGTGAAGCCTTCAGACATCAAGTCACTGGAAGATATTCAGAAGCTACCGTTCCTGGAAAAGAAGACGGTGCGCGCGGCCTACCCGTATGGGATGGCGTTGCGCGGCATTGGCGGAGAGGGCGGAGCGGTCGAGGTTCACGCGACGAGCGGCACAACAGGGAAGAGTGTCCCGGTTTTTGCGACGAAGAAGGATATTGAGTACTGGGCGGATCTGAATGCGCGCGAACTGTGGATGACCGGCATGCGCCCCGGCGATATCTTGATGAACTGCTATGGCTATGGCCTGGCAACCGGCGGGTTCGGCTTCCACTACGGTGCGATGGCGATGAATGCAATGGCCATTCCGATGGGGTCGGATGCGCGCCAGTACGATCGCATGATCGATTTCATTCTCGACTTCGGCGTGACCGCTATGTGTATGACCCCCTCCGTTGGCCTCTATGTAGGCAATAAGGCCCGCGAGCGCGGCGTCGATTTCAAGGACTCGAAGCTCAAGATTGGCCTGTTCGGTGCGGAACCCTGGCCCTGGGAGACGCGCCTGAAGCTGGAAGAACTCTTCAACATCACCGCCTA
>Ga0209810_1001100_pt1 | contig 45070 bp, 41 predicted proteins | sample Coa_R1_7_FD_187159 | JGI IMG/M metagenome (GOLD analysis project Ga0209810, IMG submission 187159) | Surface soil microbial communities from Centralia Pennsylvania, which are recovering from an underground coalmine fire - Coalmine... | ecosystem: Environmental > Terrestrial > Soil > Unclassified... | reverse complement strand
CAAGGATTATGAGTTCGATCCCGAAAGCAGCCAGGCGATGTTGCGATGGGCATCGCTCAGGCGCATGGTGCGCCATCTGACCAAGCCTGATACCTAATTTTCGGACAGGCTCTTAGGGTTTCTCAATTCCAGCAAGCCGCCTTTTCGCTGACCAGGCTACGGCAGAGAGGCATAAAACGCAAAGGCGGTTGCCTGGGCGCTTATCCTGATTGCCGATCAAGCCGCCTTCAACCGTTCTGCTTTTCGTAAACGGCTCATAACCTCGACGGCTCCCTTCTTGTAGACCGTGATGCACACCAAGTCCTCGTTGCCGTCCACTACCTTCCAGTGTCGACCGTACTTTTCCATGCGATAGAGCCGGGCTTGCCAATCTCGCAGGCGCTTCGCTTCGGCAGCATCCATGCAGGCTTGATTGCAATAGTCGTGATGGATGAAAAAGTAAGGTGGCTTGACACCGGTGCCTCTCGGGATTGGGATTCCACAGAAGTTGCAGAAAATGCCGGTTGGGGTCCACATAGCTGACTCTCCATGTTTTGAGGGTGCGAGAAGGCAGAGCTTCCCGCTCAAGAGCCAGGGTAAAAGCAAGGAGCAGCCTCGTCTAACCCAGTTGCCTGCAAGAAAAAGCCCGACAGCGTGTAACGTGTCGGGCAGCAATTGGTAGGGGGCTTTTTTAGAAGAGGCATCCCTGCTTGACCTCAGTCTCATCTTTGCGCCGACGCTTCTTGATTGGCTCATAGCGTGCCGCTAGCTCCTGGTCATGCTCAGTCTCGGCTAGCTGTTGCGCCACTTCAGGGTCAGCCTGAGCGACGATGCTATCGGAGATCTGGCGGCTCTTAGCCGGATTGAGGTTGTCGCCATCAAGGAAGGGAAACGGTCTGACCATCCAGGGGGCAAAGAGGTAGCCGTTGACCAGCGTTGCCAGGCACATGAGAGGATCAATGTCGCAGCCGTAGAGCCTGAGGCTATGGTTGCTGGCAACCAGCAGCAGTCTGCCGGTCCCTACGGTTGGATCGCAGACCGTCTCAGTTCGATGGTCTTGGCTGGGATCAAAGAGCAGGCCGGCCATGAGCTGACAAAGGCTCATCGGCGTTGGAAAGAAGCCCTGCTTCCTGCCGTAAGCGTGTTCTGCCAACAGGTCCCCCAAGTAATCGTATGGATACAGCATCCACGCGCACAGGTTCAAAATTTGATAGACCCGCATAGAAGCGCCTTCACAGCCGTATGGTTCTTTCGGCTCTTCGTACCCAGGAAGCCCGAAGCCCCACAGCATCCATTCCAGAAGGTAGCGGAAATACTGCCAGCCGTCCATACTCTGCCAACTGCCGTGCCGAGGGATAGCGTCTAAGGTCGTCTCGATCATCTTACGGGCTCTTGGATCAGGAGTATGCAGCCAATCAACCTGCGGGATCGGCTCCTCTGGCAGCTTCTGGTGGCATATGGCAGTGTACCAGTAGTCCCAGCGGTGATAGGTCAGGCTGTCGAACTCAAGTAGATAAGGAAGCAGAAAGCCAGGCTCTAAATCGCGTTTGAGGTTCGGATCGGGCTTGGTATTGATTGGAAAATCGCGCATTTGCTGGCGCAGAGCACGAACAGGGGCAAGGAGTTCTTCCTCCATGGCTCCTCCGGTGGCAGGCTAGGATAGCAGCGACTGGTCTGCTGCTTCTTTGCCAGCTTAGAGCCGGAAGCCATGAAGGACCAGAGGCGTTGCGTGCAGGCAATCAGGCTATAAACGCCCAAGAAAAAACCTGCATCCTCGCTCTGAGGAAGCAGGCAGAAGGGAACAGGAACGGTGTCGAGGCTATGGCACTACTCCAGATCATCCTCGTCCGGCAGTTGGTTTTCTAGCTCCTCCTCTCCAGCCAGATCTTGCTCGTCCTCATCTTCGGCTACTGGCTTGGCAGAAGCTACAAACTGCGGCTCTTGCCAGCATTGAGCCTGTCGGTTGCAGATACCAACGACCAGGGCTTGACCGTCACTGAAGCGATAGCTCTTGAACCTGCCAGAGGCAATCTCGGCTCTTGCTTCTTCCGGTGTATCCCTGGCTCGACCAACGCGGATCAGCACGCCACTTTTATTCTTGATGCAGGGGGCATACTTGCCGGCCATCTGCTCGGCGTTGCCAGCGCTCATGTAGGGGCCGTTGTCTTTCTCTTTGGCAGCAGAGCTTTTAGGTGGCGGCTTGTGGCACATCTGCTTGCGTTCAGCCTCTTGCGCTTTGCGGTAGGCGGTTGCTAGGAGTTCCTGCGCCTTCGCCTCAATAGCGGCGAAGCTGCCTTTCAAGGGAGCTCCGAAGTAAATGGTCTGGCAGAGCGGTTCTTGGTAGAAGAACTCATGAGACTGCGCCCACAAGCGGCGGTAGTTGACTTGGCAGGGCTTACCCTCTGGCAGCCTAACGGTGCAGCAATGCTCTTTGGGAGCGGTGTCGTCTCTGGAGCTGGACGTCCGGGCGCCTGGCGTATAGCCAGCTTGGGTTTTCTCAGCTTCGGTTAAAGTAATGCCTTTGAGGGTACGCGGCATGAGGATAGTTTCTCCTTTCCTGGTCAGTTGCCGGTAGGAGCCGGCTGAGAGGAGTATAGGAAAGGGAGAAGGCAGGAGCCAGCAGGGTTGCTTGGGCGACTACACCGCCGAAGCAGGTGATGTGCGTTGACAGAAAAGCGAGCGAGCGTATAGTAAGCGCATAGCATTGGTAAAATATGGTGTATGGCAACTGCTGCCGAACATGTGCTCACTATCCATTAACGCTACCCTATGAAGAAGATAACTCCTGAAGCCCAGAAACTGGCAGAGGAAGCTGCCCCTAAATTTATTACAGCCGTGCAGAAGTCTAAAGAAGCCCGCCAAGCCCATCACGAAGAGGTATCGGTAATAACGAGCCTGGAAGCATTTAATGATGATCCCATGCTGCTGTATGCTTGCTTATGGTATGCCTCCTCCGAAGAAATCGCGGTGACTATGCTGCCGGCAGAGGGTTGTTAGAAGGCAACGATATTGTGAAGATTTAGGCTCACTATGAAATTTATCACACTCAGGCTGTGACGTAATTCACTTCCCAATGGCGTTCTGATCTGTTAAAATGGGCTATCTTCTGTCAGGCCGGCCTTTTATCCTCACACTCCGACCTCTGCACGCCGAGATATAATAACCGGCACGCCTCATCTCGGTTCCTGCGGCAAGCGAAATTGTTGCCTAAAGTTGACGCTGCCGCTGATGCTTTCACTATGGCCTCCATGCTAGTTACGAGCTAAGGAGGAGAATTGATGAGAAAGGTTCGTGTCCTTCTGGTAGACGATCATGCGCTCGTTCGGGCTGGCATTGCTTGTCTGCTTAAGGAACTGGAGGGGATAGAGATCGTCGGCCAAGCTAGTAGTGGACAGGAAGCCCTCAAGCTCTTGCTCCAGTACCGGCCTCACCTCATCCTCATGGACCTCTCTATGCCTGGGATGAGTGGATTGGAGGTGACCGAGCGCATTCATCTCACCAATCCGAACGCAAAAGTGCTTATCCTCTCCATATATGTCAGCCAGGAGCTCATCCAGCAGGCGCTAAGAGCCGGGGCAAGCGGATATCTGGGCAAAGGCATAAACCCACCGGAGCTAGAGAGAGCGATCCGAACGGTATTGGCAGGGGGCCAGTATATTGTAACGCCAGATGCCAGCCATACCGACCAGGAAGAGACAAGCGTTATTGAGCAAAAGGTCCGAGAATTAACTCCTCGCCAGCTTCAAGTCCTGCAGCTTATAGCTCAGGGCTATACGAGCCGAGAAATCGCCCAGCAGCTCCACTTAAGTTTTCGGACCGTTCAAGCTTATCGGGTGCAATTGATGCGACGGCTCAACATGCATGATGCGGCCTCCCTGACCCGCTTGGCCGTTAAAGCGGGGCTCGTTTGAGGAGCGAGGAGCCGCCGAGAACTCTTTCGATCAGGGTGCCCAGCCGACTTGAACACTTTACTCGGAACTGGGTCAAATGAAGAAACGGGCATCCATATCTATGCTCGTTTGACATGGAATGTCAATGCTTGCTCGACTAGAGCAAAATACCTAGTCCAATCGTATATTTTTATAAGCCCTAGCGACACCCCTTGACAATCACTTTTCAAGCCTGTATAATCCCCGCATACTGTCGAGCTACTACAAACGATCGTAGCCAGGCTCTAACGCAGTAGCGCTCTGTATGAACGCGTTTCCCCACGCGTTGCTGTTCCTCTCGAAGTTACAGAGTGGCTGTACCGATCTCTCAGGTTCTGCAGCAGGCAGCACTACACTAGCTTGCGTTCCTCTTCTGCCAACATGGTGGTATGTTTAGCAGCAATGGCAAGCTTAACTCTTTTGCTGGCTGTCTCTTTCAAGCCATACCCAGCGGTCACAGGTGACCAATCATCACACCGTCTTGCTTTGATACAGCCGATGTGCCGAACACATCAGTTTATATCGAGTGGACTAAGACCCGACTGGCACATCTAATAAGGAAAGATCTCATGATCGGCTCAAAACGCAGGGTGCTCATAGGCTTGTGGCTCTCCGCTCTTATGCTGCTTCTGCTCTTTGGCTGTTCTCTCGCTCATAGGCCATTGGCTTCGATAGCAGTTACACCTGCCCTTGCCCAGGCACCCTTGACTGCGGTTGGGCATGTTCAGTCCCTGCCCGTCTACCATCAGGCAGCGCTGGCTTGCCGCCATAAGCAGTTCCGCGAGGCGGCCCGCTTGCTAGAAGACCTGGTGGCTTCCCCGCGGCTTTCCGAACAAGAGAAGGCGTTTTGCCGACAGCAGCGCCTCATCTGCCTTAAGGATGCCGGTTTGCTTCCGAAAAGCACCCCACTTCCTTCTGTTCCTCAGCCTGTCCGAGATGCCGACTGTGGTCCGCGAGCTCTGGCTCTTGTCTGTCAGCGACTAGGCGTTTCCACCTCGGTAGAGCAGCTGGGGCAGCTGGCCGGAACGACCGCCAAGGGAACAAGCATGGAGGGACTTGCCCATGCCGCCAACACGGTCGGCCTTAAGACAGAAGGCGTGCAGGTCAGCCGGGAGGCACTATCGGAAGTGCCCATGCCTGCCTTAGCCTGGGTCAATGACAATCATTACATCGCCGTCTACCATGTGCAGGGAGATGGCGATCAAGCCACTGCCGACATAGAAGACCCCAACCAACTTCACGAGCAGACCATTGCCAAGGAGCAATTGCTCAGGCTCTGCAGTGGCTACTTGCTGCTCGTGCATCATTGATAGATTATCTCTTTTTTGCTTGTATAGTTGCCTTCCCAGGGGACTGTTCAGGCGTAAAAAGAGCCGCCCATCCCTTTTACTCTTGGCGGAGGAAGGAACGGGCGGCCTGCAGGCCCCGAAGGGCTATGGTTACAGTATACCAAAGTCCTTCGGTGCTATCAACCGATCAAGCTTGGCAATCCAACCCGCCGCTTGATCCTCTCTGCCAGCTTAAGGCTGGAAAAAACCGAAGGAGTACCCTAATGCAGTATCGTCACCGGATGGAGAAACGAAATTATCCTCCATCTCATTCGCGCTGGATGCGCTCTCTAGCCCTGACAACAGCAGCTACCTTTACCTGGACCTTGATCCTGGCAACCCCGGTACAGGCGCTCACGCACCTACCCAAGCCTAAGCGCACGGGCGTCACGGGCGTGCGGGTGCTTAGCCAACAAGAGATGCAAAAAATAGTGGGTAGCGTTGGCTATCCCGGCGATCCGGTGAGCATGTTGCCCTGGAATGGCGTTATCGGAGTGCCCCTGTCCACTTCTGTGTTTGGCGATAGGGTCAACACCTTCACCGGCAACAAGACCACCTCCCTTCCTATTGTTTCCTGGACCGCCAGAGGCGGCCTGCCGGTCGACTTCACCCTCTTTCACAACTCCTTGGGCACCCATAATGTGGATCTGGGCAACAAATGGAGCCATACCTTCGATATTTACATGGCGGTCAATCCCATCACCAACAACATGGAACTCTACTGGGGAGACGGCAGCGGCTACTACTTCACTCAGAACATCAATGGCACCTACACTCCGCAAACCGGCATCCATGACAGCCTGGTAAAGAATGGAGATGGCACCTACACGCTGACTCTTCCAGATCAAACTCAGTACCATTTCAATACCAGTCTCTACTGTGACAGCATCAAGGATGAGAACGGTAACACGATCAGCCTGGCGTACAATTCCCACAATGAGGTCAGTTCTATCACCGACCCCACCAACCGAAAGATCACGCTAGGCTATGACAGCAACAACCGTATCAACTCCATCACCGATCCCTTGAACCGGCAGTGGAGCATTACCTACGATAGCTCCGGCAACCTGTGGAAGCTAAGCTATCCAGTCATCAACAGCACCACTTACCAGACCGTACTGGGCTATGACACCAATCACAACCCCACCAGCCTGCAAACTCCAAGAGGCTACTCCTGGACCGCAAGCTTCAACAGCAATAGCACGCTTGCCTGGCAAAAGGACCCGGCCTTAAACCAGACGAGTTATGCCTACACCTCCTCCACCTGCACGGTCACCGATCCCAACAGCAACCAGACGGTCTATACTTATGATACCAGTGGCCGGAACACCCAGGTCAAAGATCCGCTGCTCTACCATGAAGACTACACCTGGGACACAAACAACAATCGGACGAAGATAACAGATAAGCGGGGCTATGCCTGGCAGTACAGCTATGATAGCAATGGGAACGTGCTGACGGCCAAGGATCCATATCTGAACACGTACACAATGACCTACAACAGTCATAACAAGCTGTTGACGATCCAGCAACCCACCGGAGAGAAGACGAGCTATGCCTACAATAGCTTTGACAACCTGACGGGTACTTCATGGCAGAACAGCAGTGGCGTCACCCAAGCATCGGTCTCCTTCACAGTTAACAGCTATGGGCTGAGGACCGACTACTATGACGCCAATAACCATCATTACCAGTACGGCTATTCCACCAATGGCGATCTGACCAGCCAGACCACGCCTCTTGGCAATCTGACCCAGTGGGCCTATGATGCCTTAGGCTTTGGGACCAGCCGCACGGATGCTCTCAACCGTACCACCTCCTACACGCCGGATGCTTGGGAGCGGCTGGTCACCATCACCTACCCGGACAGTTCCACTCATACTTTCCAGTATGATGTAGACGACAACTTGACCCAATTCGTAGATGCCACTGGAACAACCACACAGGCTTACGATAACTGTGATCGGATGACCAGTGAGAGCAAAGGCGGCTCAACCGTGGTTTCGTCTAGCTACGATGCCACCGGAGAGAAAGGACTGCTCTCTACCATAACCGACTCCAATGGCCGGGTCATTTCCCTTACCTATACGAGCAGAAAACAACTATACCAGGCAAGTGAGACGGCCGGAACAGAAACTTACTCGTATGATGCTAACGGCAACGAGACGGGCATCACCAACCAAAACAGCACGACGATCACAGAGACGTACGACAACGCCTCCCGGCTGACCGGCGTGACCAACAAGAACAGCAGTGGCACGGTGCTAAGTTCGTTCAGTTATACACTGGACACTGATAACCGAAGAACGGGTATATCGGAATCAGACGGATCTACGGTTACTTATTCCTATGATTGGAATGACCGACTTACCAGTGAGAGCCGGACCGGAACCAACCCCTACAACTATAGCTATGTGCTTGACGGAGTTGGCAACCGAACCAGTGAGACGTTAGGCGGAGTGACAACTACACTCAACTACGATGCTGACGATGAACTGACTTCTACCAGTGGCGGCATAGTCAACTCTTATGGCTACAATGCAAATGGAGAACAGACCAGCCGCACGCTTTCCGGCACGGCTTACAGCCTCTCTTTCGACTACGATGGTCAGTTGACCTCCATCACTCAGGGAAGCAATACCACCAGCTTCTCCTATGATGCATTAAACAGAAGAGTCAGTAGAACAGCAGGCGGGGTGACCACCAACTTCCAGTATGATGATGAGTCAGTCTTGCTGGAGAAGCAGGGGTCTTCTACCACAGCCACCTACACGTACGGCAATGCCCTGATTCGAAAAGACGGGGAATATCCGCTCTTTGACGGACTGGGTAGCGAAAGGACAGTGACCAATTCCAGCCAGACTGTGACTGGTACGGTCAATTACGACTCCTTCAGCAATACAGTGGGCACGACTGGCAGCAGCAGTGATCCTTATATGTTTGCTGCTACTTGGGGCTATCGCAGTGACGGGGATGCGGGATTGCTGCAGGTTGGAGCCCGCTACTATGATAGCCAAGTCGGTAGGTTTATATCGAGGGATACGGACCTCGATCAACATCCGTACATATACGATCTACATGATCCGGTCAATACGGTTGATCCAACTGGGCATCAAGCTTCAATTGCCATTGGTGCCGTTGGTGCCGGTCTGGCAATACCAGGCGTAGGGGAAGTCCTTATCGGAGTAGGGATAGGTGTTGCTATTGGATACGGCATCTCGAAGGGTATTGACTGGTGGCGTTCCAGACACACAGTGCCTCCTGGGAATTTCGCTAAAGGGGGAAAGCAGCATATCCGGGACACAGGATTAGTAGGCGAGCCTGATGAAGTAATTCGTCAGAAAGCGAGAGATAGGTCCTTGCCACCTGATGAAAGGGAAAGGTACAAAAAAGAAGAGAAAGCACGTCAAATGAGGAGGAATCGGCAGCAGAAAAATAACTAGAAGCCATCTCATAAAGGGTAGCCAGCCTATTTATGAGATAGGTTCTAGCAGGATCTGTTAATCGCCAAAGCCTTCTGCTCAGTCGAGAACCGTTCACAGGGATAGATCGGGTATGTGCAATAGGCCATATCCAGATCTCAGAGGTGAACAATGGTTCCCACTAAAAGATGGCGAGCGTAGAGTATAATGGCTGATGGAATGTGCTTGTGACTGGCACTGGTTACCATGGGCCGTTATCAAAATTGGTGGGTCTGTCTGTGTCAGACCCACCATACTCTCAACAGAAGAAAACCATACACAATCTCGGTTCGAGATTGAAACAGAGGCCAATTACTATGAAGAAACAGGCAAATAACAGAGCTAACGATAATATCGTGCTTACCTTTCGGGCTGCAACTGATCCCACTGAGCGGGAACAAATAGTCAGATCAATAGATAATAGCCATTCTTCTGATACCTCTAGTCTATTATTGGAAGCTCTTTCCGACAGGGATAGTTTTGTTCGCATTGCAGCTATGGAAACAATTGCAGCAGCACAGTTAGAAGATATGACTGCGCCCATTATCGAGATTCTTCGCCATGATAGGAATGTTTTAGCCCGTGTAACAGCTGCTGAAAACCTAGGGGATATTGGAAACCCTGAAGCGGTTCCAGCATTGCTGAAGGCATTGAGCGACCGTAATTACCTTGTCCGAGGATGGGCGGCCAATTCGTTGGCCCGATTTCCGAGTACGGAAGTCATAAATGCGTTACTACAACTGTTGGCATCAGAGAAATATCATTTTGTCAGAGTTAGCGCTATGTATTCATTAATAATACTTGGTGAAAAGACTTTATTGCCTGACTTGCTTTCAGAGTTAAAATATTCAAACTACCATGTGAGGTGTGCGGCAGTAAATTCGTTGGTCGAAGTGGCAGATAGCCATAGTGTTGCTCAAGTATTGAATGCCTTTGAAGAAGCACTAACGCGTGAGAAAACGATCGCTGTAAAATCAGCCATTTACAGCGCACTATCTCAATTATGTAAGATAGACATGAGTGCGCTTCACGTGCTCGAAGATCAATTTCAAAAAGATCCTGATGATCCTGTTATTGGCATCAATTTAAGTAGAGCTTATCTCTTCACAAATTCATTACAGGCAGCAAAAGATACTCTCAAATCCGTTGTTGCTCAACGATCGGAGGTAAGAGAGTGGATTTTGAATGATCCTGATTTACGCAACCTCATAAGTCCGTCTTAACGTGGTATGGGGGATGCCTCTCCTTTCCTGAGAGTGGCCGGCAAAGCCGGCTCACGGAGAGTATAGGAAAGGGGACAGGCAGGAGCGAATGGAGTTGCATGGGCGACCATACCGCCGGAGCAGTTGCAGAGCTGTTGACAGGAAAGCGAGCGGGCGTATAGTAAGCGCATATCACTCGTAAAATACGGTTCATGGCAACTGCTGACGAAAAGAAACTCTTGGTCGAGATCATTCGGGAAATGATCGAGAACAATGAGAACGTACTCAATAGCACAATGGCCGAGGAAGCCAGCCGACGACTAGGCAGGCCGGTTACGAAAGAAGAGATTTCGCGGGTTCGCTCAGAGAATGATTTAGGAACACATCATTTAGCCGCCCGCAGGGCAGGACAACACCTGGTAGCCCTGCTGCGCCGACTGCATGAGAGCGGCTACACCCTCGAAGAGGTTATTGCCTACCTGGATAAAGAGCAGAGCGATGAGCTGGGCTAAGCCCTTCGGTCCTGCACAGGCCAACCGGGTTTCCAGGCAGCCTCATTCCTAACGGCGTTTCTTTCGCGTTGCTGGCTGCCCTTCTTTCAGCCACACCTCAGTTAACTCCATAAACCTGGGCAGGTAGGCCGGATATTTCATCGGCTGTTGGGGTGTATACTCCCTGCCGGCGACGGCTTCCAGGAGCCGACCAGCCCCTGCCAGCACCGCCTTAATGGTCGTAAGGGTTTGCTCAGACAATGGCTTCTCAAATCGTCCGTCTAAGGAGGCAAAGGTGAGCATCAAGGCAAATTCTGCCATGAGATCAATCAGCTCTGGATCATTGCCGGTGCGCCGAGCCAGGTCGGAAAGGGTGTCACCGATATTGAAGCTGATATGCTCGATCCGCTCTTTTATTTCTGGATCAATCGAGGCAAAGCGAGCCGGGCGTAAGGAGGGTGATGTTTGCATAAGGTTAAAGGTTAGACTTGTAGGAGCATGATTATCCTAGACAGAAATTGCACCGAAAGCAACTAAGCAGGCTAGGGGCGCTTCCTGGTAGTGAGTTGCTGCTGCACGCGCTCAAAGGTGTTCTTGTCTACTAATGGCTCATGGACGGCTGGCCAGCGTTTGCCCTTATAGTTCATCTCTCCGGTATAAAACGGATTGGCAAGCAGCTTATAGAAGGCAAATAAGCCTACAGGACGTCCGTCCGAGGTCGTTAGTCCCCGCTCGGTCATGATCTGGAGAGCTTCTTGGAGAGAATGGCTGCCCGTGGCGAACAGGGTAAAGGTTTCTTGTACTAAGGGGGCAACTGCCGGGTCTGCCTGAATACAGGCTTTTCCCTCTATGCGGTTAATACGGTAGCCAAGAGGTGCTTTGCCAAGCCAGTGGCCAGCTTTCAGGGCGTTGCGCAGTGCTCGCTGCATAGCCTTCTTGAGATCGGGCAGGGAGCCTGTCTGCCACTTAGAGGTGGTAAGGTCATTGTTTGTTGTCATAGGAGTTAGATTAAGGATATAGGTAGGATAAGGATGGCAGAGCGCCACCGGCGGAGCGAGCGTGGTTGCGTACAAGCAGCCCTTTAGCGAGCTGGAGAAACAGGCGGCGCTCATACCTCAGAGGCTTTACACCGTCGCAGCAGTTCGGTAACCGAAGATCGGCTATTATCTCCTAGGTCTACTTCACGGTTGCGAAACGCATCTAATAGGGGACGCCAAGTCTGACGAGTGGCGTGAAAAAGGACTGTGTCAAAGGGCTTTTTAAGCTCCCAGAGCAGTCTTTTTTCTTTTAAGCGGCAGTTCTGAAATACGTGTTTGACCAGCTCGCGTTTTTCCTCGGCTTTCGCAACTCGAAAGAGTTTTCCAGCTTTGCTAGCCAGTTCCAGCAGGTCAGCCGCCGTCAAGTAGTATTCATCCGCTGTTCTCTTCTCTAGCTCGGCCAATTGCGTATCAATGTCCTTTTGCCGCTCTAAGATTTCCTGGCGTTTCTGCTCAAAGAACTCCGGCGTAATAATCCCATCGAGCTTATCATCGTAGGCCGCCTTCATGCGGCTTTCCTGGCGTTGCCGTTCCACCTGCAGCCGCTTGGTCAGGGTGTCGGTAAACTCGTAATGGCCGCGATGCTCGCTGCGTAAGCTGCTCACGATGTGGTCGAGGGCGTCCTCAGGGATTTCCAGATGCTCCAGCGGGCTGGCAAATTGCTCGGTCAGATCCTGCTCGGTAAGCCAGGCGGCATTATGCTTGTAGCGGTACTGGGTGCAGTGATAGTAATGAAAGGCGAGCCCAGACGGTTTTTGCTTGCGCTCGGCGGTGACGGCACAGCCGCAGGTATCACAGACAATAGTAGCGCGGTAGGGAAAGGGCAAACCGATCAGCTTTGAGGGCTGCTTGTTGTAGCGGGTCTTTCTCGCTTCAATCTTGTCAAACACGTCTGGGGTGACCAATGGCTCGTAGGCGTGCGGATAGAGGCGAGCGCAATAACGCATCTGGCCGCCGTAGAAGCGGTTATTTAAGATATGGTCGATTTTGCCGATCGAGAAATTGACGCCAAAATTCTGCTTGAGCTTGCGTCGGATCATAAGCATGGAGCAGGCACCGGAGGCGTACCAGGTAAGAATACTGCTGACAATCTTGGCTTCAAAGGCTTCTGGAAAGATCCAACTGCGCCCCTGCTCGTTCTTGCGGTTGCGATAGCCATAGGGGGCCTTGCCCGGCCACTCACCCCGCTCCAGTTTGTAGCGAGCCGTAACCACCGCGTCTTCTTTCAAGCGGTTGAGATGCTGCTTGGCCAGGTAGACCTTGGTATCCCAATCCTGAATTTCTCGCCCAATCGTGTTCTTGCCAATGACCAGCCGATCATAGACAAAGTGCAGCTCCTTGTCATAGGTCAGCCGTAACTCATCCAGACTGACATGATCGCGAAAGTTGCGGGTCATCCTGTCTACTCGGTAGCCGATCAGCGCCTTCCAGTCTTTGTGGCGCTTCATCTGGGCAATAACGTCATCAAATTTTTTGCGTATCTTCTGATCGGCACTTTCCTGAAAGCGAAACTCTCTAGCAATCTCAAAGCCAAGGCCAAGAGTGTACTGGCGTAGAGCCTCTTCCTGATTATCTAAAGACAAACCTTCCTTTTCTTGCTTGGGGTCAGAAACCCGAATGATTAAGACAGCCTGCATAGGCGTGTAACTTATGTTTATAAACCAACCAAACCAATAAAGCGTTTGACAGCCAAAGTCAAGCTCAGCAAAGAATTTAATAGCCTGGGCGAAGGAGCAGGGAATATCCCTTGACCAGTTCACCAAGCGACACCTGGACCAGTACCTCGTCTTTCGGGCCGAGCAAGGGGTTTCCCCTACCAGCCTGCATCATGACGCGCTTATAGCCACCGTCTTTACCGAGTGGTGCATGAGAAACGATCTGCTCAAGCGCGACCCCCTGGCTGAGTACAAGGTCAGAAATGCCCCCAAGACCTATAAGTATATGCCCACCCCGGAAAACGTCAAAGCCCTCCTGCAAGGCATCCTTGACTTCTACAACGTAGATAAGCGCCCGGAGGCCCGCTTTACCCCTGGCCCACGGCGTAGCTTCCATCGAGATCGCAATTACGCCATAGAGCTGGTTAAGCTCGATAGCGCCTGTCGGATCGGAGAAGTCTTCTCCTTCAAACTGGATGACTACCAGATGGGAGAGCGCGGACGAGAGCTCGTTATCCGAGAAGCCAAGGGGCGAGAACCCCGGATACTGCCGGTGTCTCCCGAATGTGCGGCGGCTGTTGACCAGTGGCTCAAAGTCAGAAAGCGGGTCATGAGTAATGTCCCGGCTGAGGAAGATGAGGGCTGGCTGTTCATTAGCGAAACGGGCAGCCAAGTTGACAGGGGCAACTACTTGCGGGTGGTTAAGCAGGTCTGTAAGTTCGCCAATCTCCCTAATAGCATCAACAACCACTCCCAGCGTCGTTTCAGCATTAACGGCATGGCCGAAGCTGGCGGGCTGCTCTTTGCCCAGCGCATGGCCGGCCACAAAGACCCAAAAACCACTCTCATCTATACGGAGATCAACAGCAACTTCCTGAGAAACAAACATGAGGAAGTTGGCATTGTGCGGGGGCTTCTGGTGAGCACCCGGACCATCAAGCGAAAGCGCTTGGTGTGAGGACAACAAGAAAAAGCCCGTATGCCTTAGTCAATGAGGCATACGGGCTGAAATAAAGCTTCAGCTAGCCGAGGCAACCAGGCTCATAGTTTTCGAGATCTTCATCCAGCGGCACCTCACTATCGCCTGGAAACGGGGCTGGCTCTTCCTGACCGTTGGGGGTGTCGCCTTGTAAGGCACAGATAAGAGCCTGGGCCAGCGACTGACGCTGCGACCTGCTGTAGCCTTCTGGATTTTGCAGCATCGGGATGGCTTGCCGTGCGAAACTACGGAGGATCAAAGCCTGCTGTCCGGCATCCGTTACCTTAATGTGCAGCGGTTGCTCTGTAGTTGGGGTGTCTAGGGAGGGAAAGAACGAATGTCTCACGAGCACTCTCCTTTTAGGGTATACTACTTTCAGATCAGTCGGGACGCTTGTCCGCATAAAGGCGCCAGGTATGTTTAGGGCATACCTGGCCCTTTTTGCTGTTACCAGGGGCATCCCTGAGCAGCCAGCGGTCCGTCTGGATAGTCACAGCCGGATAAACACTCGGCTGCTGCTAGCTCGGCCTCTAGGTGCGAAAGTATTGCGACTTCCGCTTCCGCATCCATCAAATCTGGCGCAGTAGCATCAGTAGCGGGGGTAAAGCTTCCGGCCTGCTTAGAAACCGGGGGTTTTGGGTGTGGCATATGCTCCTCCGTCATGTGAAGTCATCGAAAGGGCGGCATGTCAGGAAATCTCTATTCTGGCAGGCCGCTCTTTCGCCTGCCAGAATACTGCTTTCGGGAAGGGAAAGCACAGGCGGTTGCGAGAAAGATGCTGTAATTTTTGGGCGAGCCTACCTGTCAATAGATGTGAAATAGTCCAATGAGAGGAGGACCCGGCTGGTGACTTCACCCACGACACACGCACCGCGAACAGATGACGAGTGGACAATTCATGCGCTTAATATACATGGGGCGATCTTTGAGCGAAAGTGCCAGCACATTGTCAGCAACGTGCCAGGATGGGATATTAAGGCGACAAACCATCCCGTTATGTATCCTCTTGAGATCTCCTACGGCCAGCGGGGAGAAGAGAGTGAACTGGACATTCATGCACTGTCTACCCAGCGGGGCTACCCCGTTTCCTTGTTGATTGAGTGTAAAAAGAATAATCCGAATTTCGTTGACTGGAACTTCCTATCCCATCTGACCAAGAACAAGGACACGTTTCGCCAAAGCTGTCACCGCCTGCTCTTTGAGAACCTTTCTTCCGAGACTTCTGTCGGCAGATTGGCCGCCGGTACACTCGAACTCCCAGACCTATTTTTAGCAGGTGATGGACGAGAAACCAAAGGATCATATCAGGGAAATAAGACAGGAGATTTCACCAAGACCTCCAATGATGCCATTACGAAGGCTGCCTACCAGGTAGCTTTAGCCACCCAAGCGATTGTCAAGCGCGATTTCCTGGCATGTCAGCCAGGGAGTAGCCGGCAGGCACTACCTACCCTTCACTATTACGTACCCGTTATTGTCACAACAGCCCGGCTTTTCCGGGTTGATTTTGACCCGGCAGAGGTAGACGTCAAAACCGGGGAGATACCGGAGAACAAAGCTACGAGAACGGCAATAAAATGGGTAGTGTATGACTATCCGCTTCCGTGCCACCTCCAGTTCGATCCTTACGGTAGCCCGTCTGTGCCCGCGCAGGCCGACTCCACTAAGCTACAAATTCTCATTGTCAAGAGCGAAGCCTTAGGGGAGGTTTTGCAGCGGGCAAGCCGCTCAGACGTGTTTGGCTGGCCGGAACCATAGGCTATTTTTCGTAAACTAAGCAAAAGCCCGCAGGTTCCTACGGGCAGAGAAAGAGGCTGCGGGTATGTCAAGCAGCCTTGAGGCGCCGGACGACTTCTTGAGCACCTTTCTTATAGACCGCCAGGCACACCAGATCACCATTGCCGTCGCTTACTTTCCAGTGCCGGCCACGTTTTTCTACGCTAAATTCTTTGGCCAGCCAAGCCCGTCGGCGTTTTTCTTCAGCAGCGTCCATACAAGCCTGACTGCAAAAGTCCAGGTGGATCAAGAAAAAGTGCGGCTTGACCACGCTTCCCCTAGGGATGATCTGGCCGCAGTGGTCGCAGACCGTACCGTTTGGCCTATACATGCCGCCGTGCTCTCCTTGGCTTTAGGATGCGGGAAGGCAGACACCTTTCCGCTCAGGAGCCAGGATAAAAGGAAGAGGGAGCCTCGTCCAACCCAGTTGCTTGAAAGAAAAAGCCCGAGAGCGTAACCGCTTCGGGCAGGATTTAGAATAAGCAGCCTTGTTTGGCCTCTCTCTCGCCGGTGCGCCGCCGCTTCTTGATTGGCTCAAAGCGGGGCGCCAGTTCCTCGTCATGCTCGGTCTCGGCGAGCTGCTGGGCTAGGTGAGCAGGAGCTTGAGCAGCGATGCTATCAGAGATCTGGCGGCTCTGTGCGGGATCAAGATTGTCTCCATCCAGGAAGGGAAAGGGCTTAACCAGCCAGGGAGCAAACAGCCAGCCATTAACTAGGGTAGCCATGCACAGGAGAGGATCAATATCGCAGCCATACAACCTGAGGCTAAAGTTACTGGCCACCAGCAACAGGCGCCCGGTGCCTACGGTTGGATCGCAGACCGTCTCGGTACGGTGATCCTTGCTCGGGTCAAAGAGCATCCCAGCCATCAGTTGGCAGAGGCTCATGGGCGTGGGGAAGAAGCCTTGGCGTCTGCCGTAACTTGAGCAAGCGAGCAAATCTCCCAAAAAGTCGTAAGGCCACAGCATCCAGGCGCAAATGTTGAGGGTCTGGTAGACCCGAAGGCTAGCGCCTTCGCAGCCAAGCGGCTCCTTGGGTTCGCTATAGCCCGGATGGCCAAATCCCCAGAGCATCCATTCCAGCAGGTATCGGAAGTACGACCAGCCGTCCATACTTTCCCAACTGCCGTGCCGAGGAATGGCGTTGAGGGTCGTTTCGATCATCTTTTGCGCTCTCGGATCAGGAGTAGAGAGCCAGTCTATCTGCGGGATCGGCTCCTCTGGCAGTTGCTGGTGGCACATGGCAGCGTACCAGTAGTCCCAGCGGCGGTACGTGAGGGCGTCAAAGTCTAAGAGGTAAGGAAGCAGAAAGCCAGGCTCGAGATCGCGCTTTAGGTTTGGGTCGGGCTTGGTGTTAATGGGGAAGTCGCGCATCTGCTCTCGCAGTGCCCGGACAGGGGCAAGCAGATCCTCTTCCATGTCTCCTCCAGCGGTAAACAAGGGTAGCGGAAGCACTCTAGCAGAGAGCCGCTTCTATGTAAGCTTAAAGCTGGAGAAGAGAGAATACTAGGAGAGTTGCTTCGGGGCAACCAGGCTTTTTCTAGACAAGGAGGAAGGATCCAGACAGGCGACGAATTTATTAGCGATAAGTGTCATACAATCACGAGTTGCCAACCAGGAAACGATTAGTATTTTGGAATGCTATCGAGGAGCCGAAAAATGTCTTCCCGCGTTACTGCTCATAAGTCTAGCAAACAAGCAATAACAAAAACCTGGTTTAATTTGAATCCTCCTGAGATAGCTGCCCTTATCATCGGCTATCTCTATGTGACTGGTTACTATATCGATTCCGTCTTCATCGGCAACCTTGGTATTTCCCATAAAGAGCTGTTCCGGCTCGAATATATTAAGATCGGATTTACCTTCACGTTAATAACCCTTGGTCTCGTGTTTTTGCCGTTTGGCTCCTTCTACCTGACCTACAAGGTACGAAGGACGAGCCAGCTTCCTCACTTTCATCAGGGAGCTATTGGAAACGCCCTGAACACCACCTTTGCGCTTGCCTTTCCTTTATTTCTTGCTTTCTTTGCGACCAATTACGAGTGGCAACTTACTCTTCCGGTTCCGCTCCTTGGGATGAAAAAATTTATGGCTGTGGCATTGACCAGTCAGTTTCTTCTCATGACCGGGATGATCCTCGTACCAAGCCTAGAGCGGCTTGTAGCCGCTAGAGTTAGCGCGCCGTGGCGCAGTCGTTTATTTTACTTTGTCATCGAGCCAATTCGCTATGGCATCTTTATTGTGTCCCTCTTCCTCATCATCCGCTTACTCCTTCAAATCCCATGGACCGTTCCTCTCCTGCTGAGGGGGTTTCCGTATTACCTCACCAGCTTAGTTCTGGCATCAGGTCCTCCCCTAGTGGCGCTCTGGATGCGACAGATCAAGAAGGTTCAAGAAGCCTGGCTGGTCTACCCCTTGATAAGTTTTCCGGTCGCCTGCCTTTACTTCCTGGCTGTCACCTCTTATGTCTTTGGCGTCTATGCCTTCATACCGATAAACCGGGGCGGTCGCCTGCCATTGACGCAGGCATTCTTTAAATTTAAGAGCAATGATACGATTCTCGCAAATGAACTCACGATCCGGAGTATGAAATTACACGGTCCTGTTTACATCATCGAGGAAACCGATGATTCCTACTATGTGGCCTCTGAGAAGATGGAGGGCTGGCTCTATGAATTTGCTCCCATTCATGTTATTCGTAAGGAGAACGTACCGTACATATACCTCCAGCGGATAGACAACGGCTTTCCACGCATATCCACCTTTCACCCAACTCCTTCAATCAGGCGAGCAAAAATTATGTTTCCACAAGAATTCTATCAAGCACGAAGGGTCTTCCAATACGATTACATCTACTTCGACGCTCTTCTCCTTGTGGTGTGGCTGTTTATACTCTGGAAGAACAAAGAGTACAAGGCCCTCTTATTTGGCGCGGTGATAGCCCCGATCATCTATACGATCGATGCCGTCGCCTGGTGGAACACCTCGGCCGGCCCGGCTTTTCCGCCTGGCACCTATATTCGCGAATATTGGATCGGCGGTTTGCAGATGACCCATCCTTTAGGTTCCTATTTTTGGTTGAAGTTTGGGGCGGATTTCATGATGACCATTTCGTACTCGTTCTATACCTTTCCCTGGCTCTGGATTGTCTTTCGCAATCTCCGACAAGGAAAAGTTCTATCAAAGCAAGTGCTGCAGTATACCCTCCTATGGCTTGGAATATGGCTCCTCGTGCCCCTTCTCTCGATTACTGTTCCTCTCGATGACAGGAAAGTAGAGACAGTCAGACACATGAACACCCAACTCGGTTTCTGGATTACCAATATAGCCCTCGGCTATAGCCTCTTGCTTATCGTTTACAGGAAAAACCTCAAGGTAGTCTTGCGCCTGTTAGCCATAGGGATCATTGGATCTCTTATTATGGAGTTGCCGCTCTATCTATTCCGCATACGCCCAACCGGACTTGGGTTCTTACTCTTTGAGGGCTTTATTCTGCTAAATCAGGGAGTACCTTATCTCTATTTACTGGCAGACAAAATCCTACCCTTTATACAACACAAAGCCCTGGTAAATTCTGACAGCTAATAATCCAGGGTGTCTGCCAGGTAATTCTCTGTTCACCCTAGGCTTGCTGGTTGTAGAGACAACACTATTAGGCGTAGGGCTTAGACCCAGATAAGCAGCTCCTCGTCCATGATTCCTCCGGTGGCAAACAAGGATAGCCGCTGCTTTTGGCAGCCGATTCCCTGTCAGCCTAATGTCGGATAAAAAGGAGAGCTAGGAGTGTTGGGTAAAAGAAAAGCCAAATACTGTCTACTGCTGCAGGATGGTAATATGCCAGATTGCCAGTATCGGATCGTTGCACTCAATACAGCCGTTTGGCTTATCAAATGCTGTTATTGTTAGCTCGCCCGATTTAAGAGCTTTAAACCGCGCCTGTCCTATATTATTTCCCTGTACGAGCTGTTCTTGAAGGAGTTCTAGGCTCTCATGCGGATAGTTAAAGCTGCTTAATAGATCATTGCTGCTTGCGCTTCCACCGGTAAGAATAAAGGTATCGCCAACCTTTACCGTTGCAGTAGTACCTGAAGAGAAGACTCCAACGTCGCTAGAAATATGTATGAGGTTACTGTGGGAGATATGCTTATGCCAAACAAGCAAAGAAGCAAAGAGCATAATTCCCAGGATGGAAACGGTAAGGATTGTCTGGTACAAGCTAGAATGTTTTGCCTGTCCTACTGATGCATTGGGCTTTCCCATGTAAGAATTGCTTAAGGTATTTTCCTACGACAAGATAAATGAACACATCTATCGTATACTCTTCCTGGATCTCCTTCAATATCCTGTTTCAAGCAGCACCGAATAGACAGATCGCCTGCTCGTTCTTTTCTGAATGGGCAGGCGATCAACAAGAGTCTGAACAAAATGGCTGGACGAAAGACAGTGCTAGGGTAATATCACCGGCGTGGAGAGACTGAAGCTGCCACCGTCAAAGGTTCCTCTGACGTATAACGTCCTCTTTGCCCCAGACGAGCCGGCACTGCCAGGATACGTTAAGGAAGCGGTTGCCGTACTGCCTGCTGCCAGATTTCCCAGGTTCATGGGCAACGTGCTGGTTGTGCCGGTAAAGCCAATGCTGGAGTTGGTTATCGTCAGGTTGTTTGCAGACAGATAACCGGTATTCTTCAGGGAGATGGTAGCAGTTATCACACCCGTGAAGAGGTTTCTAGAAAGTTGTGGCGAGAGCAGCTGAAGAGTGGTCAGATCGATCGTAAAGATCTTACTATTGGAGGCACCCGCACCGGGAGTGGTGACAGTCACCGAGGCTTTGCCAGGATTGGCGATCAGAGAAGCAGGCACTGTAACCTTGAGTTGGCTGGCGGACACAGGGGTAGTTGATAGAGGCGTTGTGTTTTTGTTTTCGGTCCAGTTAACCGTGCTAGCATTGGTAAAACCCCCACCCATGACCAAGAGGTTGAAACTAGGACCGCCGGCCGGGGTGGAACTGGGAGATAAGCTCGAGATATGGCTGAATACTGTGACTGCATAGGGCTGCGATTGGATGCCGTTCGCCACCACATAGAGGCTGGAGGGCCCCGGCTCGATATCGGGAAGCACCGTGAAGTGAGTTGAAACCGTGTTTGGTGAGGCTACACCCATGAAGCTATGGTCATGGGTGCGACAGTAGAGGATATGACCACTGGCGTTGTTCATTATGCGAACAAGCGGATAGTTGGTGGCTGCTTGATAGTCGTCTCCATAGCCGACCGCTTGGGAGAGGCCATTGAACTGGGTTCCTGAGATCAAATAACTCTGGCAAGAATCCAGGCTGGAAGGGCAGCTGGATATGGTAGGTGCCCAGGATGGATCAGGAGCGCCACCAGGTGTGTAAATTTCTACATCATTGGCGTAACCATCGGTACATAGCACCTGTCCCGTTGGCAGTAGCAACAGGCAACCCATAAATGAAAAGATACTGCTTGCGGTCTGGGTTGAGGCAACTTGAGGGAGATAATCATATGTCACGTACTCGTAGAAACGAGCGCCAGATGTTGCGGAGAAAGGGGGGCTGGCGAGACACAATACATTACCGTTGGGTAGCAAGCATGCCGGTCCGTCAGCGATAGCGTCACCATAGGGAAAGTTTGGGCCGGCTGTCCAAGTGCCTGATGCAGGGTCGTAAATTGCGGTGTGTGACGTGGCCCCAGTAGCAAAGACCGTTCCGTCCGGCAGCAGAATCGCCGGTCCAATCTCGGGGACTTGAGTTGTATATGGTTTTTGGGCTGGAAGTTGAACCCCGGTATTGCCGGCATTAGTCCACTGGCCTGACGTTCCTAAAGGTACAAACCTTTCAGCATTCAACCCATTTTCACAATCAATGGTTAGGATCGATGTGTCTGGCAAGAGGGTCCAACCTTCCTCTGAATTGGGGTCGGCTTTATTTACTGTCCCAAGATCCTGCCACTGAGGACTAGCTTGGCTGAAATCTATCACTGCGATATTGGATGAAAGTGGATTACCGCTATTGGGAACGGTATGAGCCAGGAGAAATCTTCCATCCGAAAGAATACAGCACTGGGCATCCCCAATATTGTTCCAGCCAGTCGGGCCCTGGATAGAAGTCCATTTATCTTTGATAGGATCGTAGATAGCGGCTTTACTGGTTTCAGAAGTTCCATCTACATTGTCCTCTCCACCGAGGACGACAACACGTCCATCAGCAAGGACAGCGGAAGCAAAGTAGAGGGGGCCATATTGAGAAGGCATAGAGGCAATCTTGGACCACTTACCATTAACATAGCTGCCAGTATTATCGGGGGTTAGCTTATACCAGTTACCGGTCAGCCCGCCTTGATAGTAGTTGGTGTCATGGCAGATAACAGTACCGTCTGTGAGCAGAAGCATACTGCTCGCTCCCTTTGTCATTGGCGGCTGGTTGTTGAGTGGTTGCCAAATCTGCGCACCTGGGACACCGACCATGCCTGTATTGGCAACGGGCTTGCCATTGTCTGGCTGACCGGGATCGTACTTGTAGGCATAGGAGGCAAAGGTACCATTTGCAGCGTTGGAGTTAGTAGAGTCGGCTCCGAAGATTCCGAGATCTGTGGGACCCGGCCCAATGGAACTGCTTCCCACATAGGTCCAGGTGAGGTTATATATGTTCGGATCATCTAAGGGATTTTGTCCCGGTGGGGTTAGTCCTACCCACTGGTAAGAGAAGGACCAGTCGGCGGGCTGGAAATTCGTACCTGGGATGAAGCCGCCGAAGTCGTAGATAGTAACATAATCAATAGGGTTATCCGGATTGCTTGAACTGTATGCTCTTATGGTTTGATCGTTAGCCAATGAGGCGATGTAAGCATATTGATAATCACCAGAACTGGGAGCGACCCATCCTAGCTGGACAAGAATGTCAGCTTTGCCGGTGGAAAACAGGATAAGCAGCAGGCTTAGTATCAGCCCGGTCGTAAGAGTGGCGTTTCGTCGTGTACGTTTCATGGTAGCTTCCTTTCGATAGGATTGAGAAGTCTTCTATGTGTGGAATGCTAGCTTTAGAGTGTAGACTTTTAGCTAGCATCCCACCTATCCTGTTGGCATGGCCAAGCGGACCCTTGCCAAGCCAGTAGGTGCCTTGATCCGGCAGCTACGCCGGGAACAGGGCTTATCCCAGGAGGAGTTTGCCGACCGTTGCGGCTTGCACCGCACCTATATCGGCGCCATTGAGCGGGGCGAGAAGACGATCACGATAGAGACTGCCGCCAAGATTGTCTCCGCTCTTGGCCTGAGCCTATCTGCCTTCTTTCTCCTCTTGGAGCGTCAGGAAGCAGGACTGCCAAAAGCTTCCTGAAATCTCTGGTTTTCTGCTATACTGCTACCTAAAGATGGCAGCTCGCAGGATAAGTGCTTCATCATAACACACCATCAAACGATTGCGGGCAGTTTTACAAAAAGTGGACGGTAGTTTTTTCTGCGGAGGTGAGCTATGCCGCTTCCCCTCGGACAATTCCTTCGGCAGTGGCGAACAGAGCTGGGTTATTCTCAGGAGCAGCTCGCCCAAAAAGCCGGCATTGGCCTTTCCACCCTGCGTCGCTGGGAGCAGGGCCGGGTCCAGCCCCGCCTGGTTGAACTCGACCGCCTCCTTGACGCCCTATCCCTCCCTCTAGCAGAGCGCCTGCAGGCGCTTTCCCTAATCGACAAGCCACGGGCCAGCCAGCGTCTGGATCAGCTGCAACGGCCTGAGCTTCCCCTGGAGGATGTCTTTCAGGAGTTTGAGCCGCTGCCCGGCAGGCTCTTACAAGCTATGCGCCGCCGCTCAGGACTTACCGGCCAGCAAGCCGCTCTTCGACTAGGAGTTAGTCCCAGCTTGCTCTCCCTCTGGGAAAGCTCTGCTCGGGTGCCAGCTCCTCATCAGTTTGCAGCGCTCTTTGCCCTCTACCAGGCAGATCCCGAGGAGCAGGCGGCATTGAGCCAAGAGCGTTGGCGCTTAAACGGGCAGGCTGCCCAGCCGCCCGTCTCCCTGGATGCCTGCGAAGCGCAGATGCAGACCCTGCTTGCCCTCATTCGTACCGACCTCCCCTTCTTAGGCGACCTGCGCTTTCTGCAACTGGAAGCAATGCTGTGGCCGCTCGCCCAAAGCCAAGAGACAGCCCGCCTATTGCTAGCCGAGGTCTATGGCTGGCATGCCGAGTGGCTGCATCATCGGGGACGCTTTGGCGAAAGTGGCCCCTATGCCCAAAGGTACCTGGACTTAATGCCTCGTGAAGACAAGCCGCCCCCGCTGTGGACACAGCAGATCGGCTTGCTGGCGAGGTGCGCCAGCAATCGCCCTGGCAAAGCCTCTCCTGTTCGTGGGTTTGCTCTATGGCGCGAAGCCTTGCCCACGGCCAAAGAGGCCGGATGTGAGACCGCTGCTTACCGGGAAATGGCCGACTATGCCATGGCCTGCGGTCGCTCTTCAGAAGCCTTTTCCTTGATCGAGTTGGCCCATCAGACGGCCAGCCATATCGAAGATCCCTGGCCCAAGCAGGCTGCCAATAAGATCCATGCCCGCCTGTTGGTGGAAGCCGACCGACAGCGAGAGGCGGTACCACGCCTTATCGTGGCTTCTGAGATGGAGGAGTGCCCTTTGCAGCAGGTCTATACTGATTGCTTGTGGGCCGACGTGCTGCTGGCGCTCGCAAGTAGAGCCGAGGCGGCAGAGCGAGTAAGGCACGCCTACCGCCTCATTGAAACCTTTGCGCTAGAGCATTGGCGATCCGAGGTCGACCGGTGGGCACAGCGGCTCTAACTTGCCCGGCTAGCGCATCAGATAATGTTTTTGGTTTTGGCCGTCGGTCAGGGTCAGCCGATCGGGCGGCCGGGGCTGGGAGCTGTAATAGGCAAGCAGGAGCCCAGCTTGGCGCAGTTGCTCTTCGGTTGGATGGACATAAAACTCCAAGAGCTTTGCGTGATCTATGCCCCAGACTTCGGTGATGCCGTTGACCTCAACCCGCAGGTGCTCGGCGTCTAGCTGGCGCCAGTTGCCAGCCGCCCGCAAGCCCTGGGAGGGGGTTTGCCCGAGATTGTCCGTTAAGGTCAGGCTCAAGGTGCCGTCGGCAAAAAACTGGGCTTCCCGCAGGTTGCGCATGGAGCCGCTGATTTGGGGTGCCCTGTCTGGCTCGACCCATTTGCCCAGGATGCTGGTCACTGGGGCAGCGGGTGGAAAGGTAAGGACGCGGCGCTCGATCAGCCACAGATTATACAATTTCCAGGTGCCCGGTCGCTTCCAGGCATGATCCTGTAGGTTGTAGTAGATGATCTTGCCGCCGCCGTTAGCAGTTTTGAGGGTGATGTAGAACACCTCCTCGGCCTGGAAATCAGTAAAGTAGCTGCTGGTGACGGTGCCACCGGAGAGATCGCGCTTCAGCATCTGCAGGTGTTTGTTAAGACCTGCCGCACCCTTGACCCCATAATGGGGAGGCGGCTCGGTTTGATCGACGAATTGGCAGTTCGGGTCAAAGAAGCTGGCATAGAGGGAGAAGTTTTTCTGCTTGAGCGCCTGGGCTTGCCGGGTTTTGATGGCGTAGATGGCGAACTGCTCTTCGGTGGTGTAGCCCGCGTGAGCCGGTGCCCGGGGGATCAGCAGCAAGACGAGGAGCAGCAGGACGCATCGCACGAGTTGCATGGTTGTCTCCTTTCCGTGAGCATGAGCGAGAGCGTAGGGTTTAGCTGGTAGTCATCGCTCGCCTCTCTCTTTCTTAGGAGAGTATACCCGCTTGTCTCTTACTTAGGAGTGTAACAAATAGCCTGCTCTGCAATAATCGGGGAAAGTCTTGCAGCAGCAGGGATTCAGCCAGTGCCACGCGGGGCGCCTCGCCTAACTAAACATAAGAAGAAAAACCAGATCGGCGGCCGGGTACGCGAGCGCCGGCTGGCCTTGGGGCTTACCCAGGACGGCCTGTGTGCTCGGCTGGCCGTGGTAACTGATGGGGAGATGGATGCGGTCTGGATTGCTGACGATCAGGAGATCTCCAAGATAGAAAATGGCAACCGCAGCGTCCATGATCTTGAACTGCTGGCGTTAGCTCGGGCGTTAGACTGTAATGCCTGCTGGCTATTGTCTGGCGAGGGAAGTCCTTAGGAATTAAGAGCCTCCGGATGCACAACCTTCTGCTTGTCTTCTTTACAATCCACCATATGGACTAAATTTGTGAGATAGACTGTATAAAAGTGGCGGATTTGGCATACATCTTGCAAGGTAGGAGGTAGAGGTACAGTCTGCTAGAAAGAAGGACATGCGCACCATGCCTCGTTTCCTGCTTCACTGCATCATTGGGTACCTGATGGCCTCTTTGCTCTCTGGTAGTCTGCTCGCTCTCATGATCGGACTGGATCACTGGCGCTCCCGGCCGGCGGGGCGCAGTCTTAGCGAACCCTTGAAACCACGGGAGGCCGAGTGAATCCTCACCTGTACCCAGCTAGGTTATCGTTTCCGATAGCCCGGCTGAGAGAACAATCGGCTACAGTAGTGTTGGGGAAGATGGCTCACCTCGGTCATCTTCCCTTTTTGTGTTTTCGATGGGTTCTGATTTTTATAAGTCGACCTCCTCAGGAGACGCTGCATAGATCTCAGGCGCACCAAACGGAATTCGAGTAGGCACTTGGCCGTCGACATGCCGAACTGCTCTCTTAAGCTGTCGATGGTAACTGCAGCTTTGCACCATAATGCCCTTCTGCATCAAAAAGCGTATGGCAATTCCCGCATCTTGAACAGTGCGTATCGCCTCCACGAAGCGGCATAATCCTATTGGTATTCCTACACACCCCTTTTTCGGGGTGCGGCTACATCCTTCGCAATCGACAAAGGCAAACCGTCCGAAAGGGCGGGACGCAAAGCCACGGGCCTACGCTCCTTGCACTGCCGGGAGTAGGGCCGCCGAGCCGCCGAACTGCGACGATTACGAAGGAGTAGACTATGTTCGGCAACAGAACCGGCGGCTTTTCGCATCTGCCGCGTATCCCTCGCTTCCGTTTCACCATGCGCTGGGGAGGACAGGCACGATTATGCCTGCTCGGCCTCTCTCTGGCTGGTTCGCTCTTTACCAGCCCGCTACAGAGGGTGTATGCCGAGTCGACTGCCGGCAAGACGGACCTTTTCCTTACTTCCGCTCTCTCCCGCGCGCCCGCCTCCGGCTGGTTCTCGGTCATCGTTCGGATCGACGGAGGCCTGACGCCCGCAAAAGAAGCCTATCTCAAAGCGCTGAACGTGGACATCTACCGCCATCTTCCCATCATCCATTCCGTAGCTCTGTGCCTGCCCGCTAGAAACCTGACCCGCCTGGCCGCCCTGCCGTTCGTCCGGCATGTCTCGGCCGATCTGACGGTCAAGAAGTGTGACGAGTTTACCGTCGGCTCCAGCGGCGCGAACACGACGTTCCAACAGTACAGTCTGACCGGCAATGGAATCACGGTCGCGGTCGTCGATAGCGGCATGAACGCCTGGCATCGCGACCTGGTCGATCCAATTTCCGGCAATACCCGCGTTCTGGCCGGCGTCAATTTCGTACCCACGGCATCCAAGCCGAACGACGACTGCGGCCATGGCACCCATGTCGCGGGCATCATCGCCGGCAATGGCGCCTGCTCGACCGGCAGCGCGTTTTACCGTACCTTTTATGGCATTGCGCGGAAAGCCAATCTGGTCAACGTGCGGGTCCTGGATGAGAACGGCAAGAGCAGCGTGAGCACGGTGCTGGCGGGTATCCAGTGGGTGGTCAACAACGCCGCCGCCTACAACATCCGTGTCCTCAACCTCTCCCTCGGACATCCGGCCGGCGACCATTACTATAACGATCCGCTCTGTCAGGCTTGTGAGGCGGCATGGAAGGCGGGAATCGTGGTCGTGTGCGCGGCAGGCAATAATGGCCGCCAGAATACCACGCAGACCGCCGGGCTGCCCAATGAAGGTTGGGACACGGCTTATGGAACCATCCAATCTCCGGGCAATGATCCCTACGTGATTACCGTGGGGGCCACCAAGAACATGGATGGCAGCCGCGCCGACGACCGGATCGCTACCTACTCCAGCCGGGGACCGACCCGCCTGGACTTTATTCTCAAGCCCGACATCATTGCGCCGGGCAATAAAGTCATCTCCCTGGACGTCAACAACAGCACCCTGGACGCCGCGTACGGCTACACGAACCAGATCCCGGTCGCTTCCTACTGCTACACGAACTCGTGTAAGTATTCAGCCCAGTACTTCCGTCTGTCGGGCACCTCGATGGCAGCGCCAGTGGTGGCCGGAGCGGCGGCTTTGCTGCTGGAAGCCAATCCCAGCCTCTCTCCCGATACTCTCAAAGCCAGACTGATGCTCTCGGCAGACAAGTGGACCGACCCTTCGGGCAACTACGATCCCTGCACCTACGGAGCCGGCTATCTCAATATCCCGGCGGCCCTGGCCTCTACCGTGACCACAGGCTCTTATGCCACCAGTCCTCCTTTAACCCGGGATGCCAACGGCAACGTTCTGATCAATACTATTCTGTGGGGGACCAACAGCCCCAACGGAGCCAATATCCTCTGGGAGACCAGCGGCATCAATCTCAACATCATCTGGGGCAGCAATATCGTCTGGGGGACCACTATCCTCTGGGGCAGTAACATCCTCTGGGGAGCCACAACCTGGGCGGACAACATTATCTGGGGATCTTCCACCGACGCGGTCGATCTATCCACCGTGGTCATCAATGGCGAGTAGTCGCTCTTTCGGCTGCTCTCAACGCCCCTGTCTGCATAACAGAGCAAGTCAAAAAGGATACAAACAAATGCCCATCTTTCTGGTGAAGGATGGGCTTAGAAGAGTAATCAGCGATTCCGCGCCAATGATGAATGCTAACCTGAGTGTCACCAGCAAGGGCACCAGCGTAGTACCATGATCGGGTGTTTGACCAGGGAATTTGTTGTCTGCTTTCCAGTCCAGCCGAGGATGGTGGCTCAGAAGGCATGTAGTATCTCCCTCGTCGTGTCGATACATTGAGCATCACTTTTCGCTAGTTTCTGCGCTTCCTCTAGCACCTGCGCCACCGCCTGGCAAGTGCGCTCAATCACTTGTGTGCAAGCGTTGAATGGCTCAATAGCTGCTTCCTTGGCATAGGTGACCACATATTCCCCGCCGCCGTGATCGCTCTCAGCCTTAAACCCCTGGCATTCCAAAAGAACGGCGCCGCCCAGCTCGGCTACCACTTCTGAGCGCCACTGCTGGCCTTTCTCGACCAAGTGGCGGTCTTGAACAGCGTGGTGCTCGTTATGTTCATTAACCATCTGCGCGAGCAGGGAACTCCCGTGCAGGAAGCAGTGGTACAAGGCGCGCTGACCAGGCTCCGGCCCGTTCTGATGACCGCCGCTGTTGCCAGCCTCGGTTTCATCCCAATGGCACTCTCTCAGAGGGCCGGTACCGAGGTGCAGAGGCCGCTCGCTACCGTGGTCATCGGGGACTTGATCACCTCGACGCTGCTGACCCTTTTCGTCCGGTCTACTCTCTATGCCTGGTTTGAGCTAGAGCGCGCCCAAAGCCTGCAACCGGAAGAGGAAAGCGAGATCGAACAGACCGAGGCTCCTGTTACGACTTATTAAAGCCGGTCTCTTGCTGCCACAAGGGAAGGCGTTTGAGGATCCAGCGTGTCATGTAGACGCCTGCAAGCGAAGATCCGGCCGTTACCGGAACCATCACGCTCCAGGCACGCCAATCCAGCGGTGTCACGCCGAACAGATGGCGCAGCGGCGTATATAGCGCCAGCAGTTGCAGGCCCACTGCAGCGACGTAACTGCCCAGCAAGATGGGATTGGATCCTAAGGAGAGGGAATCCATCTGCCGCACGACCATAACGCGCGTGAAGGCGTGCAGCACGATGGTAGTGAAGAGCATCGTGCGCGCATAGAGCACGCCGCCCAGCCAGAGTCCGACCCAGAAGATCAGGATATAGGCAATCAGGGTGCGAAAGATGCTGCCGGCGATGGTGGCGTAGATGGCTTTATTCAGGATCGGCTCATCGTGGCGACGGGGACGACGCTGCATGATCTGCGGCACGGCCGGGTCTGCGGCCAGCGCACTGGCCGGGACTAGATCGGTCACGACGTTGATCCACAGCAGCATCGTCGCCGAGAGCGGAAAGTAACCTGCTGCCGAGAGCGCCAGCACCACAAACACCTCGCCCAGACTGGTGCTCAATAGGTAGTTGGTGAACTTGCGAATGTTGTCAAAGATGCGACGGCCTTCTTCTATGGCGGCTACGATCGTAGCAAAATTATCGTCCAGAAGCACCATCGTCGCCGCTTCTTTGGCAATGTCGGTGCCGCGCACCCCCATGGCAATCCCTACGTCCGCCTGCTTGAGCGCCGTGGCGTCGTTGACGCCATCTCCCGTCATGGCGACAAAATGGCCGCCATCCTGTAATGCCTGCAGCACCCGCTGCTTGATCTGTGGCGTCGCACGCGCCACGATGTCAATCGTGCCGATCCGCTGCTGCAGAGCTTGCCGGGAAAGCCCCTCCAGCTCCTGCGCGTGGACCCAGCGTTCACCCATGCCCAGTTTCCGGGCTACGGCGCCTGCGGTCAACCCGTTATCTCCCGTGATCATCAAGACTCGAATGCCAGCACTGCGTACCCGCGCCAGCGCCTCCGGCACTTCCGGGCGGGGCAGGTCGATCATCGCCACCAGGCCCAGAAAGGCCATGTCCCGCTCGATCTCCTCCGTGGCCTGCGAGGACGCTACCTCCTTCTGTGCCAGAGCCAGCACATACATCCCTTCGCTCTGCAGCGATTCAATGGCCGCCTGGACCGGCTGACGGTATTGCTCCTGCATCGGCAGCCGCTGTCCGGCCTGCCAGTAGTGGGTGCAATCGGTGAGCACCGCTCCAGGAGCGCCTTTCGTGTAGGCGATGAAATGGTTCCCCTGTCGATGCAACGTGGTCATCCGCTTGCGCTCGGAGGTGAAGGGGAGGGCATACATGCGGGAAGAAAGGGCGCGCTCCTCTAACACGTCGATCCCGGCCGCCTGTGCCGCGCGCAGCAGAGCGGTATCCACCGGGTCACCAGCAATCTTCTTACTGTTGGCGGCATCGACGGCGGCTTCATTGCACAAGATGCCTGCCTGCAGGATCTCGCGCGCTTGCACGTCTTCTATGCGGCTTTGGGGGGCGTCCATCATCTTGCCGTCGACGAATAGGCGGTCGACCGTCATGACGTTTCCCGTCAGCGTACCGGTCTTGTCGGTACAGATCGTATCCACCGATCCCAGCGATTCGACGACCGTAAGCCGCCGTACAACGGCGTGACGCCGGGCCATCTGGCGCGCCCCCAGCGCCAGGGCAAAGGTCAAGACGATCGGCAGGCTCTCCGGGATGGTGGCGACAGCCAGGCTGAGCGTATTCAGCGCGACGTCTACGAGCGGCTCATGCAGCGCAAACAACAGCAGGAGGGCGATGAAACCGGCGAGGGTACTCACGATCAGCGTCATCTGCCGCGCCATCTTCTGCACTTCTACCTGGAAAGGCGTCGGGCGCTCCGTCATCTGCTCCAGACTCGCGGCGATCTGGCCTACCTCGCTCGCCATGCCCGTATGGACCGCAATGGCGGCCCCGCTGCCATGCGTGAGATAGGTCGAGCCAAAAACCATGCTGGCGTGCTCCGCCAGAGGGGCATCCGGTTTGACAGGCAGAGCCGATTTATCCACGCCCACGCTCTCGCCGGTCAGCGCCGATTCATCGGCGCGCAAACTGTACGCCTCTATGACGCGCGCATCGGCCGGGACTCTTTGTCCGTGGGAAAGCAGCAGAATATCGCCCGGCACGATCTCTTCGGCATCGATTTCTTGCTGGGCGCCACCCCGGAGGACCATCGTCCTAAATGCCAGGAGTCTTCCGAGCGCTTCCAGCTCTTTCTGGGCATGGTATTCCTCAAAGAAGCTTAAAGCAACGCTGAGCGCAAGGATGCCCAGAATGAAATAGGAGGTCAGCCGGCGGCCTGCCTCATGCGGCATGAAGCTGACCAGAAAGGCCAGGATCGCCGCAAACAGGAGCACCAGAATAAAGAAGCTGGCAAACTGCTTGAGCAGAAGGCGGAAAGGGGAAACCGGCTTATGCCGGGCAATCTGGTTACGCCCGTACTGCGTCAATCGACGGGCGGCTTCGGTTGCTGTCAGGCCCTGCCGCTGTGAGCCGAGTCGCTGAAGGCATTCATCCACAGACAGGCTATGCCAGGTGATAGGGTCCATATTCCGTTCTCATCCACCCATGATTGCCGGCAATCTATTTCCGTAGACGCGTGACAAGGTACTTCTCTCCTGGGTCTCGAAACAGCAAAACCGGCTCAGGGGATTTACGAAACACGCTTTCGGCGACACTGCCCATAAGCAGGTGCGAAAGGCCGCTGCGACCGTGGGTTCCCATAACGATCAGATCGGCAGGCCAGCGTCTGGCTTCTTCAACAATCGCATCGCTAGGAGGCATACTGCTGGCAATCAATGCAAATTCCGGCGTGACTTCGTCTTGGCAGTAGATCTGCCGTGCCTTATCGAGAACTTCCTGCCCATCGGCGCGCATCCTTTGTTCGTAGGCTTGCAAATCGATAAAGCCGGGATCTATTCCCGGTGGATTGACATCGATGATGTGGATAATCCGCAATTGCGCCGCCTGGTCCTTCGCCAGTGCCAGCGCCTCTTTCAGGGCGTGGGTAGATGCCTCACTGCCGTCATAGGGCATCAAAATTCGATGATACATCGCCTTTGATTCCTTTCCCTACCATTGAGACATTATAGCCGCCTCATCATCGGCAATGACTATAATAGCCCAACAGGCGTCGAGGCGCATCCGCTTTATGGCGGATTGTACGCTGCCAGGACACAATTGTCCTTCCTTTTATTAGGGGTTCAGGTGGTAGGCTTTGGGGAGGTAATGCTTCAGCCACGAAGTGGATGCGGAAGGGGATAATGTCTTTCCGCCGCTTCGAGCCGCATGCGAAGCGTGTTTCTGGCCCGGTTCAGGCGAGATTTGATCGTGCCTATCGAGACGCCAAGCCGGACAGCCATCTCCTCATAGGAAAACCCACGGATAAAGAGAGCGAGGGCTTGCCGTTGATGGGTGGGCAGATGCTGGATCCCCTCAGAGATGCGCATCCTCTGCTCTTTATTGAGGCAGAGGGTTTCTGGAGTAGGCGCCTTGTCTATAAGGTCATAGTTCCCTGCTGACAAATCCGAGTTGATGAGTTCGTTCAGGCTCAAGTGGCCGTGATTGCGGTTTCTGATGCAAACATCGATATAGGTATTACGAATGATCCGAAAGAGCCAGGATTTGAAGGAAGCCGCATCCTGACGGTAGGTTTCCAAGCCGTGAACAAGGCGCAGATAAACCTCGGCAGTGACGTCACTGGCATCGGTAGCATTGCCAGCTAGGGAGAGAGCGAAGCGAAAGATCAGCTTCTCATGGCAGTGGATCAAGGTGTCCCAGGCTTGACGATCCCCTGCCTTACAGCGGGCGATCAGAACGTCCTGTTCATGTTGGGGAAGGGTATCTTGCCCCGTTGGATACAGCGTCAAGGCTGTCTCCTTTCTATGGCTGGTTGCTTGTTGACTATCCCGAGGAAGTGCATTCCAGAACTGTCGCATGGTTGTGCGTCGCTTTGGCTTTTGAGAGAGCCTTTGTCCGTTCCGGCGGACTAAGGCTCAGGACGACCAAGCGAGCATTGCATTTGATTAGCGGCCTTCGCTATCTCAGAAGCACTCACCGAGCGTCTGACCATGCGACAGTTCTGGAATGCATTCCCGCGTTATCCCCAAGTAGGCGAGAAACACGCTCCGGTTTTCCAGGATGTTTGTTCGGCTCTTACATCTTATGTGCGAGCGCCTCCTGGAAAGCAAGCTGATTCAGCATCTGATCGGCCTGCAGCGGGTTTAATTTGTCGGGATATTCCCAGCAGGAATATCCCAATTCTATCAACATATTGTCCGGATCCGTCTCCAGCAGTTGGGATACGGCATAGACGAAACTAGGCGATGGCGCTTCGGATGTTTGGCTCTCCTGCCGGCCATGGGTTTCCGTCCCATCGCTGTTCTCCAGGTAATCTATATTCATGGTTCTCTCCATATCTTATTTCAAAGCAGAAGCCAGTACAGCTCGGGCTGTATGATCCGCTCCGTTGATTTCCCGATCAGCCAAGAAAATAGTCGCTGGTGTGCCGTACACGCACGTAGCAGGCAACACGCCCATCCAGGCTGGCGGGCAAAACATCTTCCTGGTCGAGATAGATTTCGCGGCTGGTGCCGATTTGCTTATAAAACCCGGCAGCGACCTTCTCACCAGCCAGATAGAGATCCCTGTCCAATTCATCGTGCTCCCGTCGCTCCGGCATGAGCGTCTGCATGGCCGTCTCCTCCAGAGGGTGTCCCTCGCGGATGCGAGGGTGCGCCGGCAAGAATATCGAAGGGTCGACCGGAAGACCCTGGTAAACCTTCTATTGCTGTCTACGGATAGGCGAACGGAGGGCAAGCAAAAACAGGACGAACGACCCCAAAAAGGCGATAAACCGCCGTCTAGGAGCAGGGAGGGTGGCGCAGTCCCATACGGCGCTGCAATGCTGCGTAGCGGGTGCGCCCGACTCGCAGGAGTTGCCTGTCAGCCAGCCGGACTTCGTAGGTATGGTCTCCCAGGAACACGAGTTCTACCACAGCATCCAGGTTCACGAGAGAGGAGTCATGAATACGTAAGAACCGTTCGGAGGGCAACAGGGTTTCCAGTTGCGTGAGCGTATAGTAGGTGGGATACTCCCCTTCCCGCGTACGAACGAACACCCGCTTGTCGCGTGCGACCACACAAAGAATCTCCTTGAGCGGAATAAAGCGCACGGTGTAATCCGTGCGAACGGGCAGACTGCGCAACGGAGGCGATTGAGCCGCTTGTTGGAGGACCCGCTGCTGTAACTGTGCGCGTGCTTGTCTATCGGCCAGGCGCTCTCTTGCTCGCGTCAAGGTTATTGCCAGACGCTCCAGGGCGACCGGCTTGACCAGGTAGTCCAGCGCATTCTGTTCAAAGGCAGCTATGGCATATTCCGAATACCCGGTAACAAAAATAATAAGCGGCATGGCCTCCAGTTGCAACAGAGCGCCCGCCATCTGCATACCGGTCAGGCCCGGCATCTGAATATCTAGAAAGAGAAGGGCCGGTTTCATCTCTTCTGCCTGCTGGAGCGCCGTTGCCGCATCCCCGGCTTCTGCCAGAATCTGCACTCCCTGGCTCTCCAACAGTCGGCGGATACGGGCCCGCGCCAGCGGCTCATCATCCACGATCATCGCCGTCAGCATACGATCTCCCTCTTCACCCGCCTGGATGTGTCGGTGCCCGGCAGGACAAAAACCGCCAGTGTTCCCTGATCCGGGCGGCTAAACAGCCGCAACCGGGACCTTGGTCCATAGAGCAGTATGAGGTGCTGGGTGACGATTTGGAGGCCGTGCGCTCCGACCTTGTCGCGGTTAAGCACCACACGGCGTGCGCCGGACGACATGCCGATCCCATTATCCTGAACGGCAACGAGCGTGTGATGGGAAGTAGCTCGCACAATAATCGCCACCGTGCCGGGCTCCATCTTGGACGCCAGGCCATGTGTGAGTGCATTCTCGACCAGCGTTTGCAGGGCAAACGGGGGAACGCAGAAAGAACGGCCGACCGGGTCGATCTGCCAGCGGACCTGCAAACGTTCCCCAAGGCGCAACTGTTCGATCTGCAGGTAAGTTTCTACGGCCAAAATCTCTTCGCTTAGAGGAATCGCTGTTGCCCTGCCGGTATCCAGCGCCCGGCGCATGAGCTGGCTTAGGCTGACGATAGCCTCTTCAGCCCGATCGGGAGCAACCGCGCACAGCTCCGCGATGGAGTTGAGAGCGTTGAAGAGAAAATGGGGATGAATACGCGCCCGCAGGGCTGCCAGTTGCGCTTCCGCCACCAGGGCCTGCGCTCGCGCGCTTTTGGCGCGCAGTTGGGCATCGCTGACAATCAGAAGCAGCAGCGCCACCGCAAAGCCGTTAGCCGGCGCACTGATCCACGCTCCAGATAGCGAGAAGGGAATATGCAGCGTCCTGGCGAGCGTGCTATGGATCACTAGCCGGCAGACCTGAGCGAGGAAGCCGACGCAAAAACCACCAGCCATCCGGGCAGGAATGGTGGCTGCATGCCGAATAGCTCGACCCAGAAATACGCTCAGGAGCACCGCCGCCATAATGCCGAATACCAGGGAAGGCGCTTGAAAGAAAAATGCGCCGACCGTGACCACACTGGCCGCAATCAAGCCGACCCGCAGACCGCCGGCAATGGCCGCAAAGGTGACAAACAGGGTATGAGCCGCATAGGGAAACTCAGCCGAGGGTAAAATGGCTTCCAGCAAGCCCGCCAGACCCATCGCTAGTCCCAGCGAAAGGGCTTCGCGCCCGGTCAGGACGTCGCGAAACAGCAGCGGCAGCATCCGTCCGCGTGCCAGCAGATAAGCAATCACAATCAGCACGCAGGTGTCGGCAATGAGCGTCTGGATGTTGGCAACAGAGGTATTCATGAACTGCGCCTGTCCGTTACGGTCGCCTGGTCTGTATCATCTGTCTACCCTATGTACGTCAACCATACTATAGAAAAGTTTCGATCTCCTCCACTTACTTACCAGGCAGCAACAGCCCTCAAGGTAGAAGGCATGAGAGCCGAATTAGGAGCGAGAAGACTTACCAACCCGTATGACTTAGAAGAGGTCGGGTAGTTTCTGGCAAAAGCGAAAAGCCGGAACAGCAGTTTTGGCTATTCCAAACTAAGATAGGTAGGCACTCGGAATAACTACCCGTCCGTATACGCTAGGTGACAACAGGAGATGCGCCTGTGAATTCATTACCCGAGAAACGTCGGACGTGCTCTCTATTCCTGTTCCTTCTTATGGTGCTCTCTGCTTCCCGAGTGGCTGCCCAGGCAGGCACGCAGGCGGGAGAAGTACGCGTGGGCGCCAAGACCGCTTTCTTCATCGACGCCAGCGTGGGTTCGTTCTCGCCGGAGGATCGGGCAGAGATTGCTAACCGGCGTATTGCGAAGATCCTGACCGATCCGAAGCTGGATCCCTCCCATGTCCGGGTGAGTTCCCTGCCGGATGGCACTCCAGTGGTGGCGCTGGATAACTTTGTCGTTCTGGAGTCGACCCCGGCTGGAGCGGCTGCCAGCGGCATGACGATCGAGCAGCTGACCCAGGAACGCGCTCGTATCTTGCGGGAGGAAATTACCCAGCTTAAACCGCTCTACCAGCAACGCCAGGCAAGCATTAAGACTTTAAGTCAACATCGAGTGTTGCTGCTTATTCTGCAGGTCGCCCTCCTGTTGCTGATGGCCCGCGTCTGTGGAGAGTTGATGGCACGCCTGGGACAGCCGCCAGTCATCGGCCAGCTTCTGGCAGGCATTCTATTGGGGCGTTCCATTTTCGGGGTGCTGTTTCCCGATATGCACGCCTTGGTCTTCCCGGTAGAGACCACCCAATCCTACTTGCTGGAAGTCATCTCCTGGCTGGGCGTTATATTTTTGTTGATGCTTACTGGCATGGAGACTGATCTTGCGCTCATCCGGCAACAAGGCCGGTCCATGCTCTGGGCCTCTCTGCTGGGGATTTCCATCCCGTTCCTGCTTGGTCTTGGGATCGGCTATGTGCTGCCCGCGCGCCTGCTCGTAACTTCGGACCAACGGCTCTTGTTGGCGCTCTTTCTTGGAACGGCGCTGGCAGTCTCCTCGGTACCGGTGATCGCTAAAATCTTGATGGATATGAATTTGCTGCGCCGCAATATCGGACAGGTAACGCTGGCCGCCGCCCTAGCCCACGATACGACCAGCTGGATCATCCTGGCCCTAGTGGCCGGATTGGCGAGCAGTGGTACTTTCAGCGTGTGGGTGGTAGGGAAAGCGCTGATAGGAACCCTGCTTTTTGGAGTTTTCTGCCTTACCATAGGTCAGCGCTGGGTGGCCGGGTTGCTGCGTTGGGTCAATGATCGGGCGACCGGGGAATACTCCCTCCTGACCGCGGTGGTGTTGCTCGCGCTGTTGAGTGCCGGGATCACCCAGTGGATCGGCGTCCATGCCGTGCTTGGTGCCTTTCTCATGGGAGTTGTGCTAAGTAATACGCCTTTGATCGGCAGAAAGGTCATCCAGCCGATTGAAGCGGTTACCAATGGGATCTTCGCTCCCATCTTCTTCGCCGCTGCCGGCCTGCAAGTAAACTTGAATGTGCTGGCAACTCCTTCGTTGCTTGGCATCACCTTCCTGGTCGTCAGCGCCGCCTGCCTGGGCAAGGTGACAGGCGGCTATCTGGGAGGACGATTGGGAGGAATGCCGCCCTGGGAAGCCTTGAGCTTGGGGCTTGGCACAAATGCGCGTGGCGCCATGGGACTGATTGTCGGCATCCTCGGCTTCTCCCTCGGCCTGCTTACCGTAGATATGTTCTCCGTGGTTATTATCATGGCAGTTATCACGACAGCGATGGCGCCGCCGCTGCTTACCTGGTCCCTGCGCCATGTACATCCGAGCCCGGAGGAACAAGCCCGACTGAAACAGGAGGAGCAGCAGGCAAGCAGTTTCTTGAGACGCCTGCACCGGGTGCTATTGGCAACCCGAGGAGGGCCCGATGCGGCGCTAGCGGGCAAGCTGCTAGGTGTGTTGGGGCAGAACCAGTCGGTCGAGATAACGGCCCTCCAGGTGGTCACGCCAGGCCAACAGGAAGTCCTGGAGAGCGATCTATTAAGCCAGATGGGAAACTTGGAGAGTGCCAGGCTAAGCGCGGTACCTCGCACCTTGTGTGCTGCCACGGCGGCTGAAGGCATCTTGCAGGAAGCACAGCATGGATATGACCTGCTGGCGCTCGGTTGTGGGCACGACATTGCTTCTGTCAAAAAAGTCTTTGGGGCGGTCGTCGATAGGGTGGCCGTACAGTATCCTGCCCCCATGCTGGTGGTGCGGGCTTTTCCGGAAGGCAGTTGGCCGCCACAGCGTATCCTCTTGCCAACCACCGGAGCCGTGCATAGCGCCCCGGCTGCGGAGTGGGCAATCGCCTTAGCCCACACCCTCCATATTGGCGTGACGGCCTTATGTGTGGTCGAAGAGCACAATGAAATGCTCTTCTGGCCAGCCCATGCCTATGAAGCGCCTACCGTACTAGCCGAGCAGGTTGTCTCACAGGTGGCTGCCCTAGCAGAGCCGTTTGGCGTGGAGGTGGATGCCCAAGTGCGGGTTGCTTCTCATGCTGCAGTAGAAATTGTACGGATTGCCAACGCGCAAGAGGATAGCCTGATCTTATTTAGCGGCAGCCCCCGGCCGACCCAGCAACTCTATTTTGGCAGCACGGTTTCCTATGTCCTGCGCCAAGCGCGTTGTCATGTTGCCATTATTAAGCCGTGAGGGTAGCGGCCGTCTCGGCAAGCCATCGCCCCGATCTCAGAGCGTATTTCCTGGCACGTGAACCCTTGTCACCAGTCGCCTGATGGCAGGCGGGAGGGTGATAACGGTGACAGAGGAGATGCATCCTTACCGCAAGAGGAATTAGCGAAAGAGGTTAGAAATAGAGGATGGAATCCTGCCGATCTTCACCTGCAAAGAGGAAGAGACGGAGTGCTGTTATGCCTGCTGAGATAAAGACTAACCGGCCCCCCAACGCCAGGCCGCCTTCCACCAGACGCCCGACTATCGCCAGCTACAGCATGGCAGTAGTAAGTGTCATGGTGATGGCGATGCTTCGGCTCTTGCTGGGGCGCTGGCTGGAGGATCAGAGCCGCTTCATCCTGTTCCTCCCTGCCGTTATGCTCACTGCCTGGTACGGCGGCTTGGGTCCTGCCTTGGTGGCGCTCGGTCTGGGCGCTGGGGCAGGAGCCTTCTTTTTACTACCCTCGCAGTTTGGCCTGCGGCTCCCCATGGTTACGGATCTGCTCGAGTTGTCGCTCTACCTGATGGCCGGCTTGATGATCGCCCTGGTCACCGAACAGCAGCGCCGAACGCAGCTGCACTTGGAGCAGGCCAATCACCAGTTAGTGCTGCGGCAGACGGAGATAGAGACGCTCAATGACCAGCTGCAGCGGGCTATGACTGAAACCTACCACCGAGTCAAAAATAATCTCAATGTGGTCGCCGCCCTCATCGCGATGCAGTTGCTGGAGGACCGCGAAACGGTTCCTGCCAGTGAGTTGCGCCGGATTGAGCAGCACATTCGTATCCTGGCGATCATCAATGATCTGCTTACCCAGCAAACCCGTCAGCAAGGTCAGGTCACCCAACTTTCCTCGGAAGCCGCCCTGGAGAAGCTGCTGACGATCATTCCCGAAACATTGGGGGACCGGCGTCTGCACTCTAAGATCGAAAGCATTCCTCTGTCCGTCAAACAAGGAACCGCCCTGGCGGTCCTGGTCAATGAGTTAGTCAGTAATGCCGTCAAGCATGGAACCGGTGATATCGATGTCTCGCTGGCCGTCAGCGGGAGTATGGCCCGTCTGGAAGTTGATAATGAAGGGCCGGGTTTCCCAGCTGGCTTTAATGCATTGCTGGCGGCTCATACCGGGTTAGAATTGGTAGAGAGTATCTGCCGGCTGGACCTTGGCGGGACGGTCACCTATGCTAATCGGCCGGAAGGCGGGGCGCAGGTCGTCGTCACCTTTCCCATGACCTCTGTAAATGGGGAAGATGCAGATAAATCTACCGATCGACAAGTTCATCTACAGTGAGAGACTGCCTGATCCTATTGGCTCATTGCGCCTCATGGATAATGTCCAGCACTACCCTCTCGACCGCCGCTGCCACTTCTTCAATCCCAGCCTTGGGAAAGAACCGCACCAAAACACTGGGCCGCAGCGTACTGATGTGCGTTGTGCCGGCTTCTACGTAGACGCTGATCGGACAGGGCAGCATCAGCGCAATTTTTATGTCCTTGTTCAGCACTTGGCTGGCGTACTTGGCGTTGCAGATCTCTACGATCTTTAACGGCGGACGGGGGAATCCTTTCTCCGCCAACGTGGCCGCCACGTCATGGGTGTGCAGCACCCGGAAGCCTTTCTCTGCCGTCTTCTGTTCGATCCGGGCGACCACCTCCTCGAAAGGGCGTTGAGTGGTCACCGTGTACTCAAAGTCTGCCATGGATCTTCTCCCCTGTTGAATATTCTTGCCCCTGAAACTGCTCCAGCGCCTCGATCGCATGGGCGGCATACATGAGAGCCGACCCACCTCCATAGTGATCAGTACCCCAATGGTTTCACTGATTTCGGTAGGCGTCGCCCCCTGCGCCAATGCCTCTAAATAGATATACGTACTGTCAACAACATACCTCTTTTAGCGTACAATAAGGGAAGAAACTACCCGGAGGAAGGAGTTTGGGCGTCCATACGAGAACAGGAGCGACTATAGGCATAGTGGCCGCGCCTTTCGTGCCATCCAGATAGAGTCTCATGATGTGCCAGTGTGCTTCGGGACGCGGCAACGCACATGGCAGGTAGCCGTCTCCACCCCTTTCCAAGGGGAGCAGCCTGACGGGGACATTCTCATGTAGATGCCTCACCTTAGCCGCTTGAAAGCGGAAAAGGGTGGCAGGTCAAAGCGTTGATCTTACGCGGCGGGAACCACGCAGATGACTACAAGCAAGCGACCAACGCAGGCGCTATTCAGAGCCGAATATCTTAGCTACATGAGTACCAAGTTCGTACTCTGCTCGGTGGGAAACGGGCTGTGGCTGCTGGGTGCCTTCGGCACGATCTGTGCTGCCCTGATCGTGGAAGGCATCCTTCTGCGCCGACTCTTCTGCCAGGTGATAGCTCCGGCTCTTATCCGCGGGCGCATGGTTTCCGACATCGTTTGCTGCGCTATGGCTGGTGTTCTTTGCCTGCTGCTGGCGTTTTTGGGCAAGCAAGCCTCCGCTGCCGCCGATCGCATGCCGCCGGTATTGCTTCTGACCTCACAGACAGCCGGCCAGTTACCCGCCGAGGAGAGTTTAATGCGGGCGTGCTCTGCGCCTATGCTGCCTCTCAAAACTGTTTTGCTGCGGGCCGTCTCTTCCGAGCAGGAAACATCCGTTGAAGACCTCTTGCGTCCGGCACCGTACACAAACGGTTCGGTTGAAGACACTACCGTCAACCGAACCGATCTTCAGAAATTGATTTAGAATTCTACCTGTTATGAGCGTGGGGCGCAGAGAAATATCCCTTGATGCAGGGGTTTAGAAGGTAGAGGAGGAAGAGACTGGCGAAAAACAGGCCGGTCAGCCCTTTTAGCAAGTCGCCTCGCAGGATATGCACCACATCTCCCAGGCCATTGGCTCCAATCAACAACAAGCAAGCAGAATAAGCCCAGCGACGACTATAGAGTACGCCCGCTCCAGAAATCGCCAGCCGGGAAGTGACCCCTAAGAACAGGAGGCCGCTCCCCTGCTGGGTAAACGTCCAGGCCGGAAAATGCTTTTCGACCTGGACGTTTCTTATGCCTATCCGCCAGACATGGGGGCAGGGGCCGCTGCACAAAAAGTGCAATGCCCTCGACGCAAGTTAAGTCTCTTACCGAGGCGAAGGTGCTTTTCTTTTCTATTGATTACTCAACAGCAGACTACCGACAAGCAAGAAGGCATCCCCTTCCCGATAAGGAAAGAGGAAGCCTTCATAAAACGGCGGACAGTCATGGCCCACCAGATCGCTTAGGGTTACCTCTCGTCAGACGCCTGAGCGCTTTGTTTGTTCCTAGGATGTTAGTGCTGGTAAAAGCGCTGCAGAGCCTGCTGAAGCTGAGGCAGCAGGAGCGCCGCGTTAATGGGCTTGACCAGGTAGCCGCAACAACCTAAGGCGAGCGCCTGCGCTTCAAACTCGGGAAAGGCGGTCAACATAAGAATGCAGGTAGGGAAGCTCGCGAGGATGCGCCGAGCCGCCTCCAGGCCATCCATGGGCGTCATCTGAATATCCATTAAGACCAATTCTGGCTTCTCCTTTAGGGTCTTCTCGACCGCTTCCGCGCCATTGCTGACGGTGGCAACGATCACGATGCCGGCACGCCTGAGGGTTCGTTGGATCTGGTGTTGAGTAACGCCTTCATCTTCGGCAATGAGGGCGCGCTTGCCAGTAAGAGAAGGTAGATCGCTGTCTGGTCGTTGAGAGGCAGGATCAGCAAAAGCAGAGAACAGCATCATGGCAGGGTTTCCTTGCCGGAGAGGGAAGTGGGTGAGGAATGGGGTTCTTGGTATCCCTCCGCTTGCCGGGTTGTTTCCTAATACGGATGAAACAGCTAAACAATGCTCAAGTGGGGAAGCCAGAAGAGGGACGCACCGTTTCTCTTCTGGCTTGGGCAGATGCAGCACGATGGAGCTTACCGGCTATTCTGGTCGTTAGTCGTCACATTGACCGTGCCGCTGGCCTCGTCCCAGCCGACGGTGCCGTTGGCTGCCCAGGCGATGAACTGCAGAGGAACGAACGTGACGCCGTTGCGCAGTTCGGCGGTCGTGGGCAGGCTGCGCCGCTGTCCGTTGACGCTCGCAACTTTGCTGCCCAGTGCCATGCGGACTTGGGCATTGCGCGCATAGATCATCCGGGTTCCGGCATCATAGCGATAGTCGAAGTTAGTCGCGCTTCCCAGCGCGGCAAGCGGCACCAGCACCGCGCCGTTGCGAATGTATGGCTGGTTGGCACGATTAAAACGGATCGGACGCTGGTTGACTATCACGCGGATCTGGTCCAGGGAAGAAGTGTAGCTCCCGCTGGTTGGGGCCTGCATGCCATTGTCCCGACGGTAGTAATGGAGAGTTTGGGAGTTGAAGGTGAGCTGGCGGTCGAGACGGACACCAAACTCCTGCCCCTGCTTAAGGTTGACGTCGCCGGGCTTGGGCTTGTTGCCGTACTCGTTGTATAGATAGCCGGCTCCGGCCCCAAGCAACAGACTGAGAATCGCGTTATTCTTGGTGAGAGTGCCGATAAGAAGACCCGCTCCCGCGCCAATGCCGATAAACTTCAGGCGATCCTTGCTTTTGTTCGCTGTGGCGACGAGGCGGCCATCCGCTCGTTTTACCGCCTTGCCGCTTAACGAGTAGAGGCTGGCAGTAATCGTCTGGGAACTGCCATCCGGGAAGACAATGCGGGGGAAGTCCACATCCAGCGATCCTGGAAGTCCGTTGCCGGAGGCAACTGCCTCCCGCACGACCCCTTCGAGCCGGGTGCCTTCCGGCAGGCCCGCATCGTCCGACCCCTTGATTAGGGTGGAGGTGAACGTGTCTCCCGCGGTGGCGTCCTTGCTGCTTAGCGATTCGTCCAGCCGGACCGGGATCACGGTACCAGAAGGCAGGGCAGTTCGATTGTAGTTAGCGGAATTGGCCCCCTGGTTGCCGTAGGTGTTGTTGTACCGCGGAGTGCTCTGGGCATACGCAGCGGTCATAAGCGTTAGCGCGAGTCCGGCGGCGATTAGCGCACCCAGACCGCGTTGGTTCGTTAACTGCAGATCTTTGATCATCATGGTTCCTCTCAGTGCGGCCCTCGCCGCGACGCAATCCAGTTTATGGGCATCGGCAACTGCCCTGGGAGAGCAACAGGCTTGCCAGTCTTGGTACAGGGAAGGCATCTAGCTCGCCTCAGCGATCGCCATAGCAGCTGTCCAACCCTGCCTGTTGGAGGGAGGCTTTTCTCGGACGAAAGAGACGATCCTATACGACCGCTCGCTTGCCTGTGACAGCACGTGCCAGCAACAGGAGGATGATAGCCCCTACGAAAGCCACGAGGGTACTGCCGATCCACCCGCTAAAACTATTGCCGAGGAAGGTGGTGAAGAGCCAGCCGCCCAGGAAAGCGCCGACAACGCCGCGGATGAGGTTGCCGAGGATACATACTAGTCCCCCGCCCGGCACAACCCTGTTCGCCAAGGCGCCGGCAACGATCCCCACGATGATCCAAAACCAAATGTATTCCATCTGTTTGTCTCCTCTAGCGAGAGCATTTGCTCTTACTAATAGAATTAGTATACCCCCTTTTTGCGTTTATTAGCAGAAGCAAGTATATTCTTCAAAAGAAATGTTTGCATTACGTAGCAGGCGCAAATAGCGCCAATATAAGGGGCAAGGCCAGTTCCATAAAGTTTGTTTTGTAAGTCTGGCGCTTCCTGCCCGTTCGGTAAGGGTGGGCGATTCTGGCTGCTTGACTCCTTGCGAGAAACGATGTACAATAGTACGAAAGCTCAACAATAAACCGCCTGCCAGAACAA
>Ga0209810_1001098_pt1 | contig 45155 bp, 40 predicted proteins | sample Coa_R1_7_FD_187159 | JGI IMG/M metagenome (GOLD analysis project Ga0209810, IMG submission 187159) | Surface soil microbial communities from Centralia Pennsylvania, which are recovering from an underground coalmine fire - Coalmine... | ecosystem: Environmental > Terrestrial > Soil > Unclassified... | reverse complement strand
CGAGGTCGTCTCGCGCCGCCATTACGTGCGCGCCCACGTCGAATTGCGTGACGGTCGCTTTGTGGCGCGTACAACGGGCAATCAGGGTTCTAACATCACCACCTCGCTGCTCAACGCCAACGCCTTCATCGTCGTACCCGAAGGCGGCGTGGCCATCCACCCCGGCGATACGGCAAAAGCGATTTTGCTGGACTGGCCAGAGGTCTAGCACAAAGCCTCCGGCCACTGCGCAGGGCAGCCGTAAGAGGTGGCCCTCTTAGGCGTCAACTTCAGGCCGCCGCAGGCCACCCGCAAGAGGTGGCCCTCTTAGGCGTCAACTTAAGGCCGCCGCAGGCCACCCGCAAGGGGTGGCCCTCTTAGGCGTCAACTTCAGGCCGCCGCAGGCCACCCGCAAGGGGTGGCCCTACTATACACGACCGTCTCGTGGAATGTGGGAAGCCGTCGTATATAGTAGGGCCATCCCTTGCGGATGGCCTGCCTGGCGCTCGCACTGGCTTAAGTTAACGCCTATGGGGGTGGCCCTACTATATACGGACACTTTTGCGGCCTGGGAATCCGTCTTGTATAGTAGGGCCACCCCTTGCGGGCTTACACGGGGAGGTTTTTTGGGAAAATTTGTTGTAAAGTCGCTTGAGAGGCCGACGGAAAGGGTGGCATTGGGAACGCTTCTCCATCGGCTTCCCAGGCCGATCCATCCAAAAACCTCCCCGTGTAAGCCCCTTGCGGGTGGCCTGCGGCGCGCTCGCACGGCCTTCAGTTAACGCCTATGGAGGTGGCCCTACTCTACTACGCGCCCCTGTGGGGACTGTTCGGATATCGCAGGGCCACCTCTTGCGGGTGGCCTGCGCGTGGAGTTGATGGTATCTTGCAGCCGGTAGCGCAACTGGTCGCGGGAGATATACAGCAGAGCAGCCGCCTGCACCTGGTTTCCCTGGCAGCGCGCCAGGGCTTCGTGAATAAATTTGCGCTCGATCTCGCCCAGAAATGCGCGCAGGTCAACGCCTTCGGGCGGCAGGCTCAGTTGCTGCTGCATTTCATACAGGCGACGGGCGACATTGCTGCCCCCCTGCCGGATCTCTTCCGGCAGGTCTTCTGGGAGAATCACGTGGTTATCGCAGAGGATATGACCGCGTTGAATGACGGCGCGTAACTGGCGCACATTGCCGGGCCAGGAGTAGCGTTGCAGGAGTTCGAGCGCCTGCGGGCTGATACGCAGCGGCTCCTCACCCTCAACCGTTTGCAGGCGCAGGAAATGTTTCACCAGCGGCTCGATATCCTCCGGTCGCTCGCGCAGAGGCGGCAGCGTGATGGTAATGACCTTGAGCCGGTAGAAGAGGTCGTCACGAAACGTTTTGCGCGCGACGGCGGCCTGCAAATCGACATTGGTAGCGGAGATGACGCGCAGGTCAACATGGAGTTCTTTTGTGCTACCGACGCGGCGAAAGCTGCGCGTCTCCAGAAAGCGCAGGAGCTTGGCCTGCAAGACCAGCGGCATGGAGCCAATTTCGTCGAGGAAGAGCGTGCCGCCGTCGGCGCGAAGCAGATAACCTTCCCGCGACACTCTGGCATCGGTAAAGGCCCCCGCCTCGACGCCGAAGAGTTCGGTTTCCAGTAATGTCTCCGGGATGGCGGCGCAATTGATATCAACGAATGGGCTGGCCGCGCGCCGACCGAGGGCGTGAATCATGCGGGCGATGACATCTTTGCCGGTGCCGCTCTCGCCCTGCAAAAGCACCGTTGTCGTGGGGTAGGCCGCCACCTGGCGCACCAGCGCGGCAATCTCCTGCATCGCCCTGCTGCGCCCGACCACAATTCCCAGTTGCTCTATAGGATCAAGCGCATCGATTTGCACCTTCTGCGAACGTTCCCGCGCCTCATCCCCGGAAGCTGTGCTGCCCTGCATCAGCCTGACTCCTCCCCATCACTCCACTCGAACAAATGAAAACCGGCAGGCAGGAGGGATTCTCGCCCTGTCGGGACAGGCAGTCCATCGCCGCTTCACAGTCAGATCAGTTCCTGCCTCTTACATAAGCGTTGTTGCCTGCGTAGAGGGAGCTGTTTGCGCTATTGTATTGCAGTTGTGGTAGCGGGTGAGACCCGGTCACCCAGCCGCGCCCCGGCACAAATGTGGCCCCGTTGCCGCCGTTACCCCACTGTGATTGAGTTTCAAGCTGTCCGGTAATAGGAATGGGAACAGAGAGAGGTAATGCCTCGGTCATGGGCATCACGTCCGCATGGAAACCGGCAGGAGCGGCAGAAGCCATATAACCACCGCCAACACCGGCGGCAACCGGCTCGCGACCCGCAGGCATAACGTCATCGCGCACCGGCTGCGGTGAGGCCACCGAGACCAGGCCCATCGCCAGCAGTTCCCCGGCAAGCTGACAGACCATGCCGGGCATCAAGGCCAGTTCGGTACAGGCCATTTGCAGCGTCCTACGGCCATCTATGCGCGTGAGCAGACGCCAGTGGTCGGGCGTAATCTGCACACGCAGGTTGCTGCCGCGCACAGCGGAGAGATCAGCCGCGACCAGAACGGTATCGTGCTGTAAAAACGAGATATCGACGTGCGTGGGCAAAACAGGATTGGCGACAGGTACAGGCATCAGTGGATCAAATTCAGGCTGCGCGGGCGGCGCAAGCAGAGATTGATAGGGCTGAGCCTGTGACAGCGATGATGATTGAGAAGGGCCGGGATCACCAGTAAGGTTGATAGCGGATAGCGACGATTCCGGGAGATCAGGAACCAGAGATGGATACTGCGTTTCCGGTTCATTGATAGATTGCGTGGCCTCAAAAAGCGTTGGCGCGCCGACAATTGCGGTGTGGACGGTTTCTTGCTGTGAAATCGCCTGTGCCTGTGCAGAAAGCGCGGGCTGCGGCTCAGACGGCCCTTCAAGGATAGAGACCGCTGCGCGGGCAGGGACAGAAGCAGGCAGAGATGAGAGCAGCGTCGCAAACGAGAGCGAAACCAGGAGACGACCAGCTGGCGGCGATACCTCTTCCTCAAAATAGAGTTCCCCGTCCGTCCACGTCAGCAGTTCCTGTAATACCTGAGAGGCCTCTTTCGCGGCCCACGCGCGCAGCGATTCACGTTCGACATGGCCGAGGTCCATCAAGGTAATCACCAGGCGCGTCTCGTTGGGAAATGATTCGCCGCTGGCCTGAATCGCTTCTTGAAGGGTCTGCGCTGAAATAATCTGACTCTGTACTAACCGTTCCCCCAGTGGGATGCTGGCCTGCTGCCCGTCGATACAGAGGAGCCGACCGGTCCGAAAATAGAGGTCAACCCGGCGTGTCGCTTGCTGTATCCTGAACAGCCCCGTCTTTTCATGATCCTCAATACGCTGCAGGACGAGCGCGAGGCTAAACTGTTCCAACGTACCTATGAGTGACACAATAAATCACCGTCCGTCCAGAAACGGCCCCCGCTGCCCCGCCCCGCTTTGCCCACACGCAGAGCAGAGCCATCAATGCCATACAAGACACAGGCAGCCAGGAGTCCCCTACGAAAGCCGCAATACAACGATATCGTTCTCAACCAGACCAGAATCCATCAAAGGAAGGCGCCTCCGGGCCGGGCGGAGGGAGAGGGATTCGAACCCCCGGGGCTGTTAACCCAGCTGTTTTCAAGACAGCCGCAATAGACCACTCTGCCATCCCTCCGCGAAACGCTACTTCAATCAAGCCAGATTCCCTGTATGGAATCTTCTCAAAAACGGCCTGAACAGGCGCGCCAGGGCGGAACAGTACGTAATCCAGCCCTCTTTTATGGTACTCTGTGGGTAGGGAAAAGTCAACCCCTTGCGCCTTTTCTGTGACTTTGGTATAGTTTGCTCATCAATACCTGTGCCGCCATTACCGCTTTTCCCCTTCTTTGCTCTCCTGCATGCTTCCAGAATTTCCCTGCTCCCTGCTTTCAAACTGTATCTCCCCTTCCGGCCGCCGGTGTCCCATACTGAACCCGCCGGGAAACGCCCTGAAGTGTACCTCTGGCAAATGTGGGTGGGCCGCAACCCAGGTACACGCCCGTTCTCTGGCGTGTTGCTCATTAAAGGCGTAAACATGGGTCAACTCGCTCCGTTTTCCATCCGTCGCGTGTATCACCCACAGCGTCCATTTCGTATTATCCATGCTATGTCTCCCTTCTAAGTGGTATCTTTACAGAGGTTGCTTTGTAGATATCTCTTTTAAGAGTACATTTTTGTGGTGGCTTTTGTCAAGAACCTCTTTTGTGTACAATCTGCAAAAATATATGGATGGCATGAATGACAGTACGTTTACGAGTCAAGGAAATCGCACAATCAAAGGGGATTAGCCAGGGGAAGCTTTCACGCCTCTCAGATGTATCCCTCAACACCATTCGGCGCATCTGGCATGACGAAGGACACGTCACTAACACTGATATTCTTGAAAGGCTGGCGCGGGCCCTGGGAGTGCGTGTGGCCGATTTATTCGAGGAAATACCCGACGAGAAAACTATCTGATATGATACGACTACGTGTGAAGGAAGTTGCTAGAGAGAAGGGTATGAGCATGACACGTCCCAGGCCAATTTTCAAAGATTACTCTGGTGTCAGGAGCGAGGTTCCCATGAAGGGGCGCAGCACTTTGGGGACGATGACGGTGCCGTCGGCCTGCTGGTAGGTTTCGAGAATGGCGGCGATGGTGCGCCCGATAGCAAGGGCGGAGCCGTTGAGCGTGTGGACGTAGTCGGCGCGGCTATTGCTGCTCGGACGATATTTGATGTTTGCGCGTCGCGCCTGGAAGGCTTCACAGTTGCTGATGGAGGAGATTTCCACGAAGGTTTCCTGCGCAGGCATCCAGACCTCCAGGTCAATCGTTCTGGCGGAGGAAAAGGGGAGATTGGGGGCGCAGAGTTCGACGGCGCGATAGTGCAGTTCCAGGCGTTGCAGGATGGATTCGGCATGGCGCACCATCTGCTCCAGCGCATCGTAGGATTCTTCGGGCGCGACAAGCTGGAAAAGCTCGACTTTGTTGAACTGGTGAAGGCGCAGCAGGCCGCGCGTCTGCCTTGAGGCCGAGCCTGCCTCGCGTCGGAAGGCAGTCGTCCAGGCTACGTAGCGCAGTGGCAGCGTGCCAGCAGGCAGGATGCTATCGCTATGCAGGCCGACGAGCGGAACTTCGGCGGTCGGGTTCAAAAAGAGTTCGTCGGCGGTGCAGAGGTATGCCTGATCCTCAAATTTGGGGAGTTGGCCTGCCGCCTGCATGACGGAGCGGCGGGCCAGAAACGGGGGCAACACTTCCGTATAGCCATGTTCCTGTGTATGCACATCGAGCATGAAGGTCATCAAGGCACGTTCCAGGCGCGCGCCCATCCCGCGCATGGTCACGAAGCGGCTGCCGGCCACTTTGACGCCGCTCTCGGCATCGAAAAGGCGCAGGCGCTGGCCCAGTTCGGCGTGCGTTCGCGGCTGATAGTAAAAAGAGACAGGCTCTCCCCGGCGCCGTAGTTCGCGATCCTGCGCGCCCTTGCCGCCCGCGATGCTCTGATGCGGCATGTTGGGCAGGCGCAGCAACAGGAATTGCAGGCGAGTTTCGATATCGGCCAACTGCGCCTCCCGCTGTTGCAGGTCGCCGGTAATCCCTTTGATTTGCCTGTTGACCGGTGCGCGTCTCTCCTGGGTCGTGCTGCGCACCGCCTCTTTGAGCGGCTTCAGCGTGCTATAGAGTTCATCGCGGCTCGCCAGTACGCTACGTCGCTGCTCCGCCAGGTACAGAATCTCGTCAATCTGCTGCTCTTCACAGCGGCGGCGCAACCCCTCGCGCACAACGTCCGGGTACTTACAAATAAAATCCAGATTAAGCATGTTCTCAGTATAACATATTCCTTATTTTCTCTAGCCCTTGTCGCGACTTACCTTACGCCATACAATGGAATGGGATAGCATAGACCACAGTAAGCCTTCTGATAAGTAGAACGCAGGCAGAGGCCATTTATCAAGGAGTAGTTTTCTTGCAGGACGTTGTGTTTGCCATCAATGCTCCCTTAACGGGTATTCGCAACATTGCTGATGACGTGAAATACGATCTGACAGACGCTCTGGAAGGAGTCACCGGCGCATGAACGAAACGATGCCGTTGCTTTGCTCCACCGGAGCCTTTAGTCGCTACCCGGATTATACCAGTTATCACGCGACGCTGACCTATGGGCCGCAACTGGACGCGGACGGCTTCGAGTTGATGTTTTACCCTGAATGGGCAAGCAACCTCGACGAAATCGCTGCCCAACTCAAAGGGTCAGGGCTGCGTTTCCCGGCGCTGCACGCGGAAAAGAGCGTGGGGACGGCGCTGGGCAGCTTGCAGGAAGAGGAACGCGCGCAGGGGCTGCGCATGCTGGAGGCGAATGCTCGCCTGGGCCGCGCGCTCGGAGCGCATCTGCTCGTCCTGCACCTGTGGGGCTGGCCCGAACTGGATGACCGGCTCGACATCAACCTGCAATGCCTGGGCCGCTGCCTCGATCTGGCCGAAGCTTACGGGCTGGAACTGGCGGTCGAAACCATCCCCGCCCGCCAGGCCGACCCCTTGAGCAACGTTCGCCGCGCCATCGAGCAGGATGCGCGGGCAAAGGTTGCGCTGGACACCGAATTTCTCGCCCGCTACGGGCAGCTTGATGAAGCGTTAGCGGCAGAGTGGCTCTGGCGGGAACCGCTTGTGCGCCACATCCATATCAAAGATTTTGATAGCGCGCTCTTCTCGCGCGAGAACAACCGTCGCTATCTCCACCCCGGCGAGGGCGAGATCGATTTCGTCCGTGTCTTTGCCGCCCTCAAAGCACGCAACTTTCACGGCAACATCAGCCTGGAAGCCTCGGCTATCAACGCCGACGGCATCGTAGACATCCCGCGCATTCAGCAAAGCCTGTCTCTGCTGTGCAGGCTGATTGACAGTGGCTAATAATTTGCACGCACAGAGAGCCATGCGCTACACTATCTTAAGATTTCAGAGAAGGCAGGAGGGCCACATCAGATAATGGGAGAACGCACGGTAACGGTGGTGAAACTGAACCCTGCCGGGGAGGCAAAAATCCAGTATCAGGGCAAGGTGCTGCAAGAGACGCCTGATGGAGTGGTACTGCTGGCCTACTGGCGAATGGCGGCGAAAGACCTGGGCTACACGGTCTTTGAGCCGGGCGACCGCTTCACCGAATATTACTTTCGCCATCGCTGGTACAACATCTTTGATATCGCCAACGCGGAGGGCAGGCGCAAAGGCTGGTACTGCAATATTGCCGAGCCAGCGGTGATTACGCAAGAGCGCATCGAGCAGGTTGACCTCTTGCTGGATGTCTGGGTTGACCCGGCTGGTAATATTCAGGTACTGGATGAAGACGAATTTGCCGCCGACACCACGCTCAGCAACGAGCAACGCCAGGGGGCGCGGCAGGGATTACAGAACCTGTTGCAAAGCATCGCGGCGCAAGAGCAGCCATTCACCTATACAACAGATTGACTTTGACGAACGTGGAGGTGTCATGCTGAGCGCGGGCGCAGCATCTGATCGCGCCATACTGAGCGATAGGTTGCCCGGATGCTGCGCCCGCGCTCAGCATGACACTTCTACGAAAATATTTGCCAATTTTGACCCTGAAAGTTCCTGATACAGGATAGATTGTGACTATAAGAAATGTTGCGTATTGACATTCCACAACGGGGAACGCTTGAACTGCTGCACGCAGTCTTTGACATCAACGGCACGCTGGCCGTCGATGGCCTGCCGATTCCGGGAACGATTGACCATTTGAAGCAGCTTTCCCTCTCACTCTCCATTCACCTGCTGACGGCGGGGACGCATGGCCACCTGGATATGCTGCGCAGCGTCTTCAGCTTCCCGCTGCGCCAGATACAGACGGGCGAGGACAAAGTGCGCGTAGTGCAGGAGCTTGGCCCAGCCAACGTCGTCGCCTTTGGCAACGGAGCCAACGATGCCGGGATGCTCCAGCTTGCCGCGCTTGGCATCGCCATCCTGGGCGAAGAAGGAGCCGCAATCACCGCTTTGCAGGCCGCTGACGTGCTGTCCTACAGCCCCATCAACGCCATCGACCTGCTTTTGCAGCCTGAACGGCTGATCGCGACGCTGCGCCCTTAAGGGACAGGGCAAAAAATGAGACAAAAACCAGAGCATATTGAGGCTCAATACGCGGAGCCGTTCAAGGACGCCAGCGTTGTGGCAGCTTATCACTCTCGTCTCCCTATCCTGCGGAGGTCTTTGCTATTCTGCTGGAACTGCTGCCCGGGGAAAGCAGGCACGTGCTGAAACCAGACGGGCAACTGGTGCTGACCTTTCTTCCCAGAGATCGCTGGCCCGGCGGGGAACAGGCCGCGACCATCGCTGGCGTCTATAGCGGGCAGGACGTTGCGCAGATTGAGCCGGGACCAGAGCAGAAACCGTTTCGCGAGATTGCCGTTATTGCAACGAGGGAAGTTGACCAGACAAGAAGATGGGGCAAAATACGCACGCATTTTGCCCCATCTTCTTGTCTGGTCAATTTATACACCATGTACGATAATAAGATCGGTATTGGCGGCGCGCTGACGGATACCTTTGATGGCCGAGTATTCCGGCGAGTTATACCATGCATGCGCCTGCTCGACGCTGGGAAACTCGATGACCACGATACGCTTTGCGGGCCATTCGCCCTCTAACGTCTCTGGCTGGCCGCCGCGCACCAGAAACTTTCCGCCATACTGCTCGATAGTGGCCGGCGTTTGCCGCGCGTAACGCTGGTACTCTTCGGGATCGGTAATGTCAACATCGACAATCACATAACCTGCCATATGGCCTGTCTCCTTTTCATGTCCTGTTCATGTCTTGCTGGATGAAAATACGTCTTCCAACATACTATGACGTTCTGCTCCGCTTTGCAAATGCTTACGACATGCCATGCCATAAGGAGCGTCCTGGAACCTGTCATGCTTCGCTGCCGCTCAGCATGACACGTCCCGGAGAGTTTTTCAGGGTTGGCTACCATCTGGTTGCGCGCTGGGAACGGCTGCCGTGAAGACTTGCTGGCTCCCGGTGCGCGTATCGTTCCAGAAGGGGTGGGCGAAGTGGTCGTCGGAGGCGATGCCCTGGTAATCGCCGATGAATTGATTGCCGTATTCGTCGATGGGCGCGGCAGTGGCAGGGTTCCAGGTCTGTGTGGTCACGCGCACGTTTTTAAGGAATGACGCGCCATGATTGACGGATTGCGCAAGGTAGACATCGATGAACTCATGGCGCGGGTCGAGGCGCGTATCGAAGAAGGAGATGCTGATGACGCCATCGGGCGCAACGGACATCTGCGGCTGAAACTGGTTGGCCCCGTTGTTTATGGCGTCATCGTTGACGCGAATGGGCGCTGACCAGTGCTGTCCGCGATCTTTCGAGGTGCTGAACAGGATATCGGCATCGCGACGACCCTTATCTGACCAGGTGATGTAGAGCTGACCCGTGCGGGGGTCACAGGCGAAGGCAGGCAACGACAGCACACGGTAGCGTTCAGGCGGGAAGCGACCATCGATATCATGAATGGTGGCGATCAGCGTCGGCGTTGTCCAGGTAATGCCGGAATCGGGCGAAGTGGTGACGAGCAGGCGCGTCGGTACGGGGCCGCTCATCAGATCAATGTAGGGGAAAGCGACAGCGATGGTACCATCTGGCTCAACGAGGGGAATGGCTCCCTGAGCCGCATCGCAGAGCGTGGAACCGGGTGGTCGCCCCGTCGCCTTATTGGTGCAGAAAGGAGCGTGTCCCTCAATCAGGTTCACAGGAGAAAAGGTTTTGCCGCCATCGCTGGAACGCGAGAAGGCCAGTTCCTCACTACAGTCATTGCCGAAGCCGCAGGAACCGCCGTGATCGTATGACCAGACGACATAGATGTTGCCGCGATATGGGCCAGAAGTCTGATCAACAGTAATCCAGGGTTTGTCGCTGAAGACCTTGCCCGTCCTGTCGTCGAAGACGATGGTGGGCGGCCCAAAGGTAAGGCCATCGTCGGTAGAGGTGGAGACGGCAATGCCGCTTTCGCCGTTCAGGCTGGACGCGGAAAAAAGCACGGCGGCATAGACGCGATGATCCGGGCCGTAGGCGAAGCCGGGGTCAGAGGTGAGCAGGTCAGAGCGAAAGCCGGGCAGCAGGCCGCCATCCTTCCACGTGCAGCCGCCATCGTGCGAGGTGTAGTAGCCGATCTGGAAGCGATAGTGAGCGGGGTCGGTAAAAAATTTGGAGCCGCCCACCAGGTATAGCGGGTTAGACGGGTCCTCAACCAGCATTGTCTCGCTATGCGCCTTATAAGTATCCTCGCTCACCTGAACATTGGCATACGGCGGCTGTGGGTGATTGCCCAGCCGCACGCACGGGCCACCGGCGGCCAGCGAATAGGACGAAGTCGTTGTAGGCGTCGCTGAAACATTCACAATGCCGGAGTCGCAGGCCGACAACACGAAGAGCAGCAAGAGAACGCAGACATTTATGAGGCGAAATACACTCTTGAAGGAACGATTTGTATGCATCTTTTCCCTCTTCCGGCGGTTGCTGGCTCGTGGAAAACGCATCCAGGTTTATCTATCGATAGAGACGCCGGAAAAGCAAAAGTGTTGCATGGTCTGTAGGCGTTACCTGAAGCAAGTGCGAGCGCCAGGCAGGCTACCCGCAAGGGGTGGCCCTACTCTACACGAGCCGTGCAAGTGTCCGTTGTAGAGTAGGGCCACCCGCAAGAGGTGGCCCCAGAAGCGTTACCTGAAGGCGCCGCGAGCGCGACGCAGGCCACCCGCAAGGGGTGGCCCCATAGGCGTTAACTTAAGCCGGTGCGAGCGCCAGGCAGGCCACCCGCAAGAGGTAGCCCTACTATATACGCGGCTCCCCAGGGGGCACGACCGCCGCGTCTCTCGTAGGGCCACCCCTGGCGGCTGGCCTGCGGCGGCCTGAAGTGAACGCCTATGGGGCTGGCCCTACTCTACACGCCCCGTTATGGTCTCCCCCGTTACGCTCGCTGCGTAGCGAGCGAGCGAACCGCGTATAGTAGGGCCACCCCTTGCGGGTGGCCTGCACCGGCTGGCCTGCACCGGCTGGCCTGCACCGGCTGGCCTGCACCGGCTGGCCCCACTCTCCACGAGGCGCTCGTGCCGCCGGTGGAGCCGTCCGTATAGAGGAGGGCCACCCCCATAGGCGTTCACTTCAGGCCGTGCGAAGGCCAGGCAGGCCAGCCGCCAGGGGTGGCCCTCCTCTATACGATGGCTCCCCAGGGGGCACGAGCCGCCCGTCTAGAGGAGGGCCACCCCTGGCGGCTGGCCTGCTTCTTGCGGATGGCCTGGGCCGCGTTTCACTCAGGCTGACACGATGCTTCCTCAAGCAGCGCCTCAAATTGCTGACGTTTGAGGTGTTCGTGTTCCAGCAGGGCGTCGGCCAGTTTATGGAGCTGGTCGGCGTGTTCGCTGAGAATTTTGCGCGCCAGGTCACGGCCTTCGTTGAGGATGCGCAGCACTTCGCGGTCGACAAGGATGGAGAGCGCGGCGCTGCCACTGCTGGCAGCAGGCGCGGCCATGCCCATGGCAAAGGAACGCTGCGATGGGCGTTCATTGCCGTTGAAGCGTAACTGGCCGTCGGCATCCATGACCAGGGAGCGCGGCCCGGAGTCGAGATCGGTGAGACTCATGTTGAGGCTCATGCCGTCGGCGGTGGCGCGGTAATCGGCGAAGACAACGCCAACCTGTTCGCTCATGCCCCAGCGCGTGACCATACGGCGGGCGAGGTCGGTGACGACCTGCAGGTCGTTTTCCGCACCGGTGGTGACATGCTCCGCGCCAAAGGTCAGTTCTTCGGCCACGCGCCCGCCGAGGCCAACGGCGATACGCGACATCAGGAATTCGCGGCTGTAGTTGTAGCGATCCTCTTCTGGAATGAACTGCGTCACGCCGAGGCTCTGGCCGCGCGGCAAGATGGTCACGGCATTGACACTATCCGCTTCGGGCAGGTGGTAAGCGACGAGGGCATGGCCGCCTTCATGATAGGCAATCACGCGGCGATCCTGCTCGCTCATCACCAGAGGGCGCAGCGCGCCCAGCTGTACCCGCGCCAGAGCCTGCTCAAAACAATCGTGGGTGAGAGATTCAAGATTATTGCGGGCAGCCAGCAGCGCAGCCTCGTTGACAAGGTTGGCGAGATCAGCCCCGCTCATCCCCGTTGTCATGCGCGAGAGGCGTTCCAGCGAGACATCCTCGTGCAGGGGAGTACGGCGCGTATGCACCTTCAAGATCGCCTCACGCCCGGCACGGTCGGGATACGACACGGTGATATGCCGGTCAAAGCGACCGGGGCGCAGCAGGGCCTTGTCGAGAATATCGACGCGGTTGGTCGCCGCCAGTACCACAACGGCCTCGCGGTTGTTGAAGCCATCGAGTTCGACCAGCAACTGGTTGAGCGTCTGATCGCGTTCATCATTGCCGGTGACGCGCATAGAACGCTTGCGTCCGACGGCATCCAGTTCGTCAATGAAGATGACGCAGGGAGCGGCCTGGCGAGCCTGCTGGAACAGGTCGCGCACGCGGCTGGCGCCGATGCCGACAAACATCTCCACAAATTCAGAGGCGCTCATGCTGAAGAACGGCACTCCGGCCTCGCCAGCTACCGCTTTTGCCAGCAACGTCTTGCCGGTTCCGGGCGGGCCAACCAGCAGCGCGCCGCGCGGGATACGCGCGCCCAGCCGTTCATATTGCTGCGGGCTGCGTAAAAAGCGCACAATCTCTTCCAGTTCGATCCTCACCTCATCGATACCCGCGACATCCGTGAAAGTCACAGGCGGCGTGAGGTTGATGGGGGTAGCAGTCCCGCGCGTCGCCGGAGTAGTGACCGTCCTTGTAGGCTTCCCATCTTTGAAGTGCGCTTCTTTCTTCTGCGTCGCATCTTTCGCATTATCATAACGACGCGCCCGGCCTTTGACCATGCCATTGATGCGGTCGTTGACGGCGCGGGATGAACGCGCGGCGTTGCCGTTGTTGCGCGGGGCAAAAACGAGCGCCATCAGCAGCACCAGGAAGAGCAGCGGGAGAAATTTCCACAGCAATCCAGGCCACGCAGGCGTTTGAGCGACCGGTACTGTGGTCACGGTGACATCTTTGCTCGCCAGCAATGACATAAGCCTGCCATCGCCGGTCGCGGGCAGCGTTGTATAGATGGCACTACCGGCAGCAAGCGACGGCGCGGTGGCCGTCACCGGCCAGGTAGGATAGCCAGCGCCCAGATAGTGAGACCAGGCGGCATAATTGGCCGCTCGCTTGCTCGCACTGCTGGTCGCCACAACTGTTGGCGCGCCGTTAGCTGCCTGATAGGGATTCACCAGTAGAGCATTGATATCCTGCCCCTGAATCCTCACCGCCTGCACGTTGCCGGCCTCTACCTGCTGGATAAACGTGCTATAGCTGACGGCGGTAACGCCCTCTGGCGGCGTGGCAGTCGCGACCGGCGTCGGCAACATACTCGCAATGCCAAACAGCAACGCCGTTATAGCAATCAAAAGAACGCCTGTGAAAACTCTCTGTCTATGCTCTTTTACAAACTTCACAATCGCTTTCTGATAGTCTGTTACACTTCTCTTCTGTTTGTTTCCCCGACGTATCGCCAGTTTGCGCTGGCGACCACCCTTGTCGTCCATGTTGTTCACCTCGCCTGAACAGGCGTGCCGCGCCCCGGTTTCTTCTGTATCGTCCAGAGTCGCGCACGTACATCACCATTCCCCCGTCACAACAGGTAGCTCTGCGGGCAGGCGGGCGTTGAGGTTTGACTCCCTCTTCCTATCTTCAGTGATAGAACCCTGTCCCCTACCGGGAGAATCCTTCTTTCTATAGCTGCAATAAAATGCAGGAAAGAGGCCAGAATAATAAAATTGAATGAACAAACTCAGGCGTGTTCCGTATGGACGCTCTTCGATAGTGTAACGCAGAGTTCCCTCGCTGACACTACTTTAGAGGAACTTCGGTACTTTCTTCTTATTACCTCCGCTGTTCCATACCACTTCAGATTGTACCATCATGTAACAAGATTGTATATTAAACGGTTGAAGAAAGTGATCAGTTACGTGATGATACTTCTCTTACATCAACGCTCCCACCTTCCCCGATTACAGTATGAGTTCCTATCTATTTGTTATACGTAGGAAGTTACCTTGCGGGATGCATCGGGGATAAGATATATATTAAAGAAGACCCTCGCGCATGACACGGCCACGAGAATCATGCCCGATGTTGGGCGTAAAAGCTCATGAAAGGAATTTCGATGAAAGCGATTCGTATCAACCAGACAGGCGGCCCGGAGGTGATGCAGCTTGAGAATATCGAGAAGCCGGAACCGAAAGAGGGCCAGGTGCTGATGAAGATAGCGGCGGTCGGGATCAATTTTGCCGATCTGGCGCAGCGAGAGGGAACCTATTTGACGCGCACGCGCACGCCGACCACGCTGGGCTTCGAGGCGGCAGGCACGGTAGAGGCGCTGGGGCCGGGGGTGACAGCGCCGCCGGTTGGCACGCGCGTCGTGGCCTTTGTGGAAGGGGCCTACGCCGAGTATGCGCTGGCGAACGCGAACTCCGTGATTCCCATTCCGCCGCCACTGGATTTTGTGCAGGCCGCCGCGCTTCCCGTGCAAGGCATTACTGCCTACCAGCTTCTGCATGACGCGGCGCATCTCCAGCCGGGCCAGAGCGTGCTGGTTCACGCGGCAGCAGGGGGCGTGGGAACGCTGGCGGTGCAGCTTGCGAAGCTGGCGGGCGCAGGTACCGTCATCGGCACAGCCAGCAACGACGAGAAGCTCAACCTTGCGCGCCAGTTGGGCGCGGATGTCGCCATCAATTACACAGAGCCGGACTGGGTGGAGCAGGTGAAGCGGGCCACAAACGGGCAAGGAGCGGACATCATCCTCGAAATGGTAGGCGGCAGCATCGCCGAGCAGAGCCTGCAATGCCTGGCCCCATTCGGCCACATGGTCGTCTTTGGAGCGGCCAGCGGCAAGATCGCGCAGTTTTCCGGCATCCAGCTGATGTACAAAAACCAGACGATTACTGGCTACTGGCTCACCGCCTGGATGAGCCTCCGCCCTCAGGCCGTCGCCCAGGCCCTCACGCAACTGATCCAGTACTTCGCGCAGGGCCAGCTCAAGGTCATCGTCGGGCAAACCTACCCGCTGGAACAGGCCGCGCAGGCCCATCGCGCCATTGCGAACCGCCAGACAACGGGAAAGGTGGTGCTGACGATTTAACTGACAATTTATTACACCTAAGCGGCGCGTTGTTGGGGCGGCTGCTGGTTCTTTGGCAGAGCAGCATGCAGGCCGAGGCTGCGCCGCACTTCGATGTAGCGGATGATGGAATCGCGGCTGAGGATGCCGACGACGCGCCCGTTTTGCACGACGGGGAGCTGGTTCACATCCTGATTTGCCATCAGCGAGAGAACATCGTTCAAATTCTGAGTGGGAGAAACGGCGTGCAGGCGATCCACGGGAATCATTGCCATGCCGACCGGCGTCTGCGCCCACTGGTCGCGCGGGACACGGCGAATATCGTTAAGCGTAATCAGGCCGGCAAGCTGCTCGCCCTGCACGACGAGGGCGGATCGCAGGCCCTGGGGCAGAAAGTATTCATCAACCAGCCGTTGCAGCGAGATATTGGCGGGAACCGTCACGGGATTGGAATTCATCACCTGACTCACGGTCACGCCTTTGAACATAGACTCCAGCATGACCTGAGAGTTGGCGGTGCGCGCCGCATTCAGCAGGAACCAGCCAATGAAGCCCAGCCAGATGCCGGAGAAGAAATTACCGGCGAAGAACACCCAGACGCCGATGAGAATGAAAATGACGGCGACAATCTCGCCAATCACCGAGGCAACACGCGTCGCACTACGCAGGTTGCCAGTAATTTTCCAGATAATCGAACGCAGGACGCGCCCTCCATCCAGTGGGAAGCCGGGGATCAGGTTGAAGATGCCCAGCAGGATGTTGGCAATCGCCAGATAGCTCAGAATGGCCTCAAGGGGCGAACCGGTGCGAGCAAGAGGCAGGTAGAGCAGGAAGGCGATGACACCAAGAACGATGCTGACAAGTGGCCCAACAATCGCCATCCAGAATTCCTTACCCGGACTCTGCGGCTCGCCTTCAATATTGGAGACACCGCCAAAGATGAAGAGCGTGATGCTTTTCACCGGTATCCCCTCCGCGCGAGCGACCAGCGAGTGTCCCAGTTCGTGCAAGAGAACGGAGACAAACAGCAAAACAGCCGCGATAAAACCGACAATCCAGTAGGTAGCCGTTCCCCAGCCGGGATAGACCAGCATAAATTGCGTCGCCAGCGACCATGTGATAAGCACTACAATGATGATCCAGGTGTAATTAATATCGATCTCGATACCTGCGATTTTACCGAGGTGGATTGATCCAGGCATAGCTCTACTCCTTTTATAGTTACTTCTTCCCATCTTCTATCTCTATCACGTTGCAAAGTGATGAGAAGGTGATATATTCAGAGCCATTCACGAGCTAATTCTACAGGTTATAATGCAGAGTATGATATTTGCAGAATGAGGTTAAGGAGTGCCTGCAATGAGTGAGACAGGGCAAAACGAAATCGGGCCATTAAAGATGATTGTGTGTATCAAGCAGGTGCCGTTGCTATCGGCGCTGCGCTTCGATCAAGAGACGCGGCGATTGGTGCGCGAAGGGGTGCCGCTGGAACTGAACGAACTGGATGTCTACGCGCTGACGGAGGCGATTCGCCTGCGCGAGCGGCACGGAGGAGAAGTGATTGCCATGACGATGGGGCCACCCCAGGCCCGCGAGGCGCTGGCAACGGCGCTGGCAATGGGGGCAGACAGAGCCATCCATCTCAACGACCGGGCCTTTGGCGGCTCTGATACGATGGCAACGGCTCGCGCCCTGGCCCTGGCAATCCGGCGAGAGCAGCCCGACCTGATCTTCTGCGGTCGCCACAGTATCGATGCCGAGACGGCACAGGTGGGGCCGGAACTGGCGGAGATGCTCAATCTTCCACAGATCAGCGCCGTAGAGCAGATCACCCTCCAGCGCGGCGCGGGCGGGCGCGCGCTGCTCGCCACCCGCGAGACCGACGAGGGCAGCGAAACGCTCATCGCCCCCCTGCCCGCACTGGTCACGGCGGCAGAGAAGCTGAACGAGGGCCTCTGGCCCGATGAGCAGGCCATACGCGAGGCCAGCCAGCAGACAGAGCGTTACCAGGTTCTCAGCGCCGCCGATCTAAACGCCGACATCACCACGCTGGGCCAACAAGGCTCGCCGACATGGGTGGCAAACGTCGAGGAAGACACGTATGCACGGGCAGGAGAGATGATTACGGAAAGCGACCCGGCACAGGCGGCAAAGCTGCTGCTGGATGCGCTGGAGGCACGCGGCCTTTTGCAACCAGAAATGGAGCAGACGATCAGGCAGGCAGGAAGGGCAGAGGCTGGCAGCATACGGGCGAGAAAAGGGGAGCCATTGCCGGGCAGAGCGGTATGGGTTGTGGCGGAACGCTCGCAACAGAACCTGCGCCGGGTCACGCTGGAACTGCTGGGCAAGGGCGTTGCGCTGGCGGCGGCGCTCCAGGGAGAACTGGCGGCTGTCCTCATCGGCGGCCCAGATGTTACCCGCGATGTGGAAACGCTGGCAGCGTATGGCGCGGAACGGGTCTACGTGGCGGCAGACCCCGCGCTGGCAACATACACGACGGATGGCTATACGGCAGTGCTGGCCGGGGCCATCGAACATTACAGACCGGCGGCTGTCCTGCTCGGCTCGACCGCTAATGGGCGCGACCTCGCCCCCCGCGTCGCCGCCCGCCTCCATCTGGGCCTGACAGGGGACTGCATCGATCTGGGCATCGACGAGCAGGGACGATTGATCCAGTACAAACCGGCCTTTGGCAACAAAATTCTCTCCTCGATCCTCTCTTCAACGCTTCCAGCAATGGCGACCCTGCGACCCGGCATGCTTTCCGCCATCGAGCCAGATACGAGCCGGAAAGCCAGCATCGAAACGCTGCCGGTAGAGGGCGTGGCAGCACAGATACGCACGCGCATCCTGAGCCAGCAGCAGTACGATACGGGCGTGGCAGAGCTGGAAGCGGCCAGCATTGTGCTGGGCGTCGGCATGGGCATGGGCGAGCCGACGCAGTACGGGGAGATGTATAAGCTGGCGGCGCTGCTCCACGCGGCGATCGGCGCGACGCGCAACGTGACCGACCAGGGCTGGCTGCCAAAGCAGAAGCAGATCGGCCTGACGGGCCGCGCCATCTCGCCGCGCCTCTATCTCGCGCTCGGCGTGCGCGGCGCGCCGGAACACATCGCGGGCATTCGCAAGGCTGGCTTTGTCGTCTCCATCAACAAAAACAAGCGGGCCGCCATCTTCCGTCACTCCGATATCGGCGTGGTGGCAGATGTCCATGTCCTCTTGCCGCACCTGATTGAGCAGTTGGAGAGACGAAAGCAATAAGAGGAGCGAGTCAGGCAAGCGCATCGACGCGCTTGCCGCGCTTGCCTGACTCGCTCCTCTTATTTTGTCCCTTGCAGGTATTGATCGAGGAAACGGGCAATGGCGGGATAGACAACGAGGCGGTTGGCGCGTTTTACGATGCCATGCCCCTCGTCTTCAAAGCGCAGGTATTCGACGGGGACGCCGCGCGCGCGCAGGGCAGCCACGATCTGCTCGGCCTCGCCAATGGGGACGCGGGGATCGTTGGCCCCATGCACGACGAAGAGGGGCGCGGTAATATCATCCACGTGACGAATGGGAGAGATTTGCTCCAGAAAGTCGCGGTCGCGTTCCAGGCTACCATACTCAGCTTCACGCAGCTTGCGCCGCCAGGGGCCGGTGTTTTCGAGGAAGGTGACGAAATTGGCGATGCCGACGATATCGACGGCGGCAGCCCACAGGTCGGGATAGGTGGTGATGGCGGAAAGCGTCATGAAGCCGCCATAGCTGCCGCCCATGACTGCGATGCGGCGCGGGTCGGCGATGCCGCTCTCACGCAGCCAGTCCACGGCGTAGCGCAGGTCGGCCACCGAGTCCATACGCTTGCGCACATCGTCCAGGCTCTGGTACTCGTAGCCATAGCCGGTGCTGCCGCGCACGTTGGGCGTGAGGACAGCTATGCCGTGCGCGACGAGATACTGGATGACGCGGTTGAAAATCGGGCGCGCCTGGCTCTCCGGGCCACCATGCACGTTAATCAAAACAGGCAGGTCACGCGGCTCTTTGCCTTCCGGCAGGTAGAGGAACGCCGGTATCTGGCGGCCATCAAAGGTGGGATAATGCACGAGCGAAGGAGCGACGAAGGTATGCTGCGGGATGCCGCCCAGCGTGCTGCGCGTCGCCCGCCAGAGCGTCTTTGCCGCGACATCCCAGACGCGGACATCGGGCGCGTCGTTGGCGCAGTCCAGCGTGAAGGCCAGGCGGCTGCCATCTCGCGACCATGTGAGATCATAGATAATGCCGCCCGTCGGCAGTTCCGGCACGGGCAGGCTCTGCCGCTCCTCCCAGCCGTTGGAGACATCGAAGAGTCGCAGCCGCGAATAGCCATCTTCGTTGGTGACCAGCGCCATGCGCGTCCCATCTCTGGTCAGCGCCAGCCCTTCCTGATCCCAGGTCTCATCGAGCAGGTAGGTCATCTCCAGCGTGGCAAGGTCGAGCCATGCCAGCGAGAGAAACTGGCGACCGCGATTGCTGAGCAGGTAGAGTCCTTTGCGATCCGCCGACCATTGCCCGCCCACGTGCAGGGCCGGGCCTTCATCCTCGCCAATCTCCGGCGTCAGCGCCCGCTCCTCCCCCGTCAGCGTGTCCAGCAGCAGCAACTGATTGCGCACATTGGACTCGTAATGGCTGACGAGCAGGAAGCGACCATCGGGCGAGTAACCGGCGGCATAATTGGTGCCATCCTGCACAAACAGCTGTTTGACCTCGCCGCCCACTATAGCGCGCTCGTAAATGTCAAAATAGCGGCCATCGCGCTCATTGCTGGCATAGGCGATACGCCGACCATCGAGCGACCAGCCGCCAAAGATATACATGACTTCGGGCCGGTCTGTGAGCGGAACAAAGGTCGAGCCATCGGCGCTCAACGCATACAACTGCGTGCGCTCATTGCCCCCCACATCGCAGATGGCAAGCAACACATTCTCCGTTGGCGAGAAGACCGCCCCGGCCACACGATCCCCCTGAAACGTCAACTGCTGCGGCCACGCGGGTACGGAAGCATTGAGATCAATGGGAACACTCCACACCTCCGCTACACCCGTAATGTCCGTCAAGAACGTTAATTGCCGCCCATCCGGCGAGAAGCTGGCCCCATAGGCCGCGCCAACATTGAGATAACGTTCAAAGCTATATTCTGGCACTGGTTGTACTCCGTTTCCGCTTATTTCATGTGCTTGCATTGTAACACGAAGTTATTGACTTTCACAATTTTCTAAGTTACATTCCTTTTACGTACTAATTTCATAGTACGTCATAAGAAGATTGTATGACGGGAAGGAAAAGCATGACGGCAGAATTTCGGAACGCGGATGAGGAGAGCGAGGCGGTCTTGCCGGAAGATGTGCCGGTGAGGATGCCGGAACTGCCTTTGAAGCTGGTGATCAATACGGCCCAGCAGTTTAAGGCGATTGGCGAGCCGCTGCGCTGGCGCATTTTGAGCATTATTCAGAACCAGCCAGCGACGGCGAAGCAGATTGCGCAACGGCTCAAGGTCTCGCATGGCACGATAGGCCACCACTTGCAGGTGCTTGAGGAAGCAGGGCTGGCGCGAGTGGTAGCGCGGCGGTTGGTGCATGGCATCGTAGCGAAGTATTATACGCGCACGGCCCGCATCTTTCTTTTTGATGTGCCGCCGGAGGTCACGGGCAACATAGAAATGGGTTTGCAGATTTTGACGGATGCACGTGATGAATATGCCGAATCACTGGCAACCATACAAAAAGGAGACATCTTTCCGTACAGCGGATTCCCTCATGCTCGTCTCTCGCCTGAGCGCGCAAAAGCCTATAAAGAGCGGCTGGACGCGCTGATAGAAGATTTCTTACGAGAAGCGCCTGATCCCGATGGGCAAATCTATGGCCTCTTAATCTCCATGTTCAAGTCTCCGGCCTATATGCAAGGTTCTCCTACAGTGCTTCCGGCGCAAGAGACAGCCGACGAGGATGAAACACGCTGAAGAATATGAGTATATAAGGAGCGACTTATGGAAAGGCAAGTCGAAAGCGTACAGGCAGCGAAGCCCCGGAAAAGCGGGCTTAATAGCGATTTCTGGAAATACTGGACAGGGCAGACGATTTCCAATCTGGGCAGTTCCATTACGCTTTTCGCGCTACCCCTGCTGGTCTACAAGCTGACCGGCTCGGCGCTGAACCTGGGCATTACGACGGCGGCTGAGTTTCTGCCCTACCTGCTCTTCGGGCTGGCGCTGGGCGCGGTGACGGACCGGGTGAATCGCAAGCGCATGATGATTTTGACCGATCTCGGGCGCGCGCTGGTCGTCGCCTCTATTTCTCTCATGGCCTTTTCCGGGCATCTAACCGTGTGGTGGATTTACGGTGTTGGATTCATGCAATCGACGCTGACCATCTGCTTCGAGTCCGGGCAGTTCGCAGCCATTCCCGCTCTGGTCAATCACGACGATCTGGTGACGGCCAACGGGCGCATCCAGGCCAGTTATTCGGGGGCCAGCATCCTGGGGCCGCTACTGGCAGGCGCGCTCGTCACCATCCTGCCGATTACCTCGCTCATGATCTTTGATGGCTGCTCTTTCCTCATCTCCGCCTGCTCGCTGGCGCTCATTCGCATCAGTTTTAACACCGACGAGAAACGCGCCCCCAGCAGCCTGCGCCGCGACATCGTCGAGGGACTGCGCTACGTCCTGAGCCATCCCGTGCTGCGCAACATTTCGCTGATGATGGCGCTGGAAAACTTCGTTTACACCACCGTCGGCGCGCAACTTGTACTGTTTGCGAAGGAGCGGCTGTCCGCCAGCGATGCGCAGGTGAGCCTGCTGTATTCGGCGGCCAGCATCGGCATCGTCGTCTTCTCGCTCTCCGCCGGTATGCTGCGCAAACGCTGGTCGTTCAGCAAAGTTGCCCTGAGCGCGCTCATGCTGGGAGGTTTGCTAAGCATTGTACTCGCATTCATGCGCTGGTACTGGCTGGCGGTGATTCTCTGGGCGCTGATAAGCGGACTGGGCATGCTTTTCAACATCAATACGGCCAGTCTGCGACAGGCGATTGTGCCGAATCACATGCTTGGGCGGGTTATGAGCATCGCCAGTGTGCTGGCATGGTCTGCGATTCCGGTGGGCAGCTTCCTTGGCGGCCTGGCAATCCAGAAAACGCACAACGTCGTCCTGGTCTACACAGTGATCGGCGCGCTCAACTTCCTGATCCCTCTCGCCTTCTCATTCACTGCGCTGGGGCATGCTGAACGCTATATCCCGCAGGAGGCAACACAGCAGCCAGATAGAATATTCACCTCTCCAGAATCTCGTAATGCATGACTTTCGGCTCCATTACGAGCAAGAAGTCTTTGTCTTCTGGATAGTAGACAGCGGTCTCGAAGTCGTCGCCCGCAAATTTGCGGATGGCGTCTCTCCAAAATCCTTATCTACTGCTATCAGCAACGCCTGCTCTCTAAAAGCAATCTCTAATACTTCTGGATCGGTACTACCAGCTGCTACCTCGGCAATATAGATAACCTGATGTCCTTACCCTGAGTCAGATTACAATAGGTCTTTCAACTCCCTCATCTGCCAGAATCTTCATGCAGTTGCTCGCTCATTTGATGCCTGACCTGCAGGATAAACATGGTCAAAACGAACAGACTCTGCCGCAAATTCCAACGCAGCTTTGATATCTGCTCTTGAGATATGAGGATAGTCTTCCAGAATCTGCTCTACAGTCTGACCGGCTGCAAGCTTACGCAGGATAAGTTCCACCGTAATTCTGGTTCCTCGAATTACGGGTTTGCCAACCATAATATTTGGATCTGAGACAATCAAAGGCTCTTCCATTGTATTCTCCTTTCCTCTCTGTAGCATCACCATTATAACATATTCCCCGTATCCATTCTCAAGGGAACAATGGAACCTCTCTCAACACCACACAGGATGCGGGCCAGCACTGGCAAACCGTCTCTGCCCCGGCGCAGCGTGGCATTCAAGCCATCAGCTTCCTCTCCCACCTGACCGGCTGGGCGCTTGTGCGCCCCGATTTCGATACCTCTTCACTCTACAAAACAACGGATGGAGGGAGAAGCTGGGTAGAAATATTCCAGACTTCTCTCTGAAAGTGAGCAAAGCTTAACAGATCACTACCCTACATCCCTCATACTCAATTGCACCCTCCCACGCTGCAAATCAACCTTGAGGACGCGCACCTGCACTACCTGGCCGACGGCAACCACGCTGAGGGGGTCTTTGACATAGCGGTCGGCGAGTTCGGAGATGTGGACGAGGCCGTCCTGTTTGACGCCGATGTCGACGAAGGCGCCGAAGTCGACAACGTTGCGCACGGTGCCTTGCAGGATCATACCCGCCTGCAGGTCTTCTATCTTGAGAACGTCGTGGCGCAGGATGGGCGCAGGCAGCGCGTCGCGTGGGTCAAGGCCGGGCTTTTCCAGGTTTTCGAGGATGTCGTTGAGCGTGGGCAGGCCGACGCCGATTTTGCGGGCGAGGTCGGCCCAGGTGGCCTGCTCATCGTTGCCGCCGCCGCTGGAAGCGGTCGCCCGGTTGCGCTTGCCGCGTCCCAGGCTGGATTGCAGTTTGACTAGCTGGCGATACTGCGCGATGCGTTCGGCTGGCTTTTGAGATTTGCCGTTGTCGCCTGCTGGCAGCAGGTCGAGCAGTTTGCGGGCCGCGTCGTAGCTTTCGGGGTGGATGAAGGTGTTGTCGAGCGGCTCGCTGCCGCTGGCGATTTTGAGGAAGCCAGCCGCCTGCACAAAGGTGGCGGGGCCGAGGCCGGGAACTTTCAGCAACTCCTGGCGCGAGCGGAAGGGGCCGTGTTCCTCGCGGTACTTGACAATGGCGCTGGCGACGCGGGCGTTGATGCCGGAGACGTGCTTGAGCAGGGCGGCTGAGGCGGAATTGACCTCGACCCCGGCGAAGTTGACACAGGAAACGACGACGCGCTCCAGCATGGCGGCCAGGGCTTTCTGATCGACATCGTGCTGGTAGAGGCCAACGCCGACGGCTTTGGGGTCGATTTTGACCAGTTCGGCCAGCGGGTCTTGCAGGCGGCGCGCAATGGAGATGGTGCCGCGCTGCGTGGCATCGAGCGTGGGAAATTCCTGCCGCGCGACCTCGGAGGCAGAGTAGACGGAGGCGCCGGCCTCGTTGACGATGACGTAGCCGAGTTGGCCGCCTGTGCCGCTTTCCCGTTCTAGCTCGCGGATGAGGCCCGCGACGAGTTGCTCGGTCTCGCGGGAGGCCGTGCCGTTGCCGATGGCGATGACGCTGATATTGTGCTGAGCCAGCAAGCGGCGCAGGGTTTGCGCGGCCCTTTCCGACTGGTGCAGGTAGATGGTGTCGGATTCAAGATATTTGCCCGTCTCATCTACGACGGTGAGCTTGCAGCCGGTGCGGTAGCCGGGGTCGATGCCCAGGACTTTTTTGCCGCGCAGGGGTGGCTGCAAAAGCAGGTTGCGCAGGTTGGCGGCAAAGATGTTGATGGCATGTTCTTCGGCCTGGCGCGTCAGTTCCACGCGCACCTCGCGCTCCATAGCGGGGGCGAGCAGGCGTTTGTAGCCATCTTCCATCGCGTCCTCTAGCTGCCGCGCGAAGGGAGAACGTGGCCTGACGGGGTAGTGCCGCATGATATCGGGCTGCGCCTGTTCGTAGGGCAGTGTGATGCTCAGGCGCAGGACATCTTCGCGCTCGGCGCGGTTCAGTGCAAGGACGCGGTGCGGCACCATCTTCGTCACGCTCTCACTGAACTCATAGTAGAGCTGGTAGACGCCGTTGGGGTCTTTTTCGGCGATTTTATCCGGGTCGGCGACGCGGGCCACGACGGTGGAGTGCTTGAAGAAGGTGGCGCGCAGGCTGCCGCGCACACCGGCGTCCTCGGCGATGATCTCGGCCACGATGTCGCGCGCGCCCGCGTAGGCTTCGAGGCTGGTTTCGACTCCCTTTTCGGCATCGAGATAGGGCTGTGCAGCCGCTTCAAGAATGGCAATGGGATCGCCGCTCTGTTCGGGTTGTTGCAAAATAAGTTCGGCGAGCGGGGCAAGGCCCTTTTCGCGGGCGACGCTGGCGCGGGTCTTGCGTTTGGGCCGATAGGGCAGGTAGAGGTCTTCCACCTCTTGCAGCGTCTTCGCCTCGCCGATGGCCTGCGCCAGTTCGGGCGTGAGCTTGCCTTGCGCCTCGATCAAACGGCGCACGTCGGCCTTGCGCTCGTGCAGCGCACGCAGGGCGGCGGCATGATCGGCGATGGCCTGAATCTGCACCTCGTCGAGGCTGCCGGTCACTTCTTTACGATAGCGAGCGATGAAGGGGATGGTGTTACCTTCGTCGAGCAAGGCGATGGTGCGCGCAATCTGGGCGGCGGAAATAGCCAGTTCGCCGGTCAGTGCCTGTGCCACTGCGGCGGTCGATAAGGTGTCTTCTGTGGGCATAGTCTGTGTCAGTTCGTCGGTACTCAAATGGGTAGCCTACCTTCCCAACTGGATTGATGTTATATGAGACTTTGCAAGGAAGATAGTATCATAAACGTCAACTGTATGCCGTAAAAAGGCCCATTCGCATGCCATTCTGAGCGCAGCGAAGCATGATACGTTGTTAAATACGCGCCATGATGATGGTAGCCAGAAGGGTCTCCGGGCCAGTCATGAGGGGGCGACCGTGAAAGAGGAAGCGCACGTAATCGAGTTCGAGGACATCCGTTTTGCGCTCCAGTTTCGGCGTGTAGTAGATACGCACGCCATCCTGCTCGAAGCAGGCATAGCGGCTGGCATCTTTCGGCGCAAATGTATCGACCGATACATCATAGAGTGTGCCGCTTCAGCAGCGCACCGGCATGAGTGTGACGGTGAGGACGCGACCGCCGATTTTTTGCAGGTGGGCATGTAATGCCGGGGAAATGACTGCGCGCATCGCTGTTCCCTCTCTTTCAGCCTGTTCAGGCGTTTTGCAAAACCGTCTCTATTTCTCCATCGTTCAACCTGTCTCTTATTATACTATTGCGCCTGAGGTTATGCCAGCCATGTATGTTAGAAACCATAGCGAAATGGTTCCCGATTCTTGGACATTCCAGAATACCTGAGATATAATGAGCCAGGGCTTCCGTCTCCTCTACCCATCCTTCGGAATAATCCGAAACAGTATACTAGAGGCTGGTAGCAAGCAGAAGGGGCGCGGAAACGCAGGGCGCAAAAAAGCAATATGCTACAGATTGGTCAGTTGTGCGTTACCATAGATAAAGATGTTTCACTGTACCATACAAAAATGCCTGGTGACTTGCAATAGTGCGGTAGTATGATACAATGAAGCCAATCGAACTGATCCTGCTCTGAAAAGGAATGTCGCCGGAAACGAGCCGTCGAACGGGAAACAGCGGGGAGGAGACTCCTTCTGTTTGCCGCGAGTGGGGAGAGTGAGTGAAAACATTGGAACAACACGTGATGTACGACGCTGAACAAGATAAGCCAGCCGATTCGGAACGAGAATCGGTACAGGATACAGACTTGAATAGCCTGGCACAAAGCGACAGCTTACGCCTCTACCTGCGCGAGATTGCACGTATTCCGCTACTCACCGCAGCCCGCGAATCGTACCTGGCGGAACGCGCTGAACAGGGGGATCGTGAGGCCCGCAACCAGTTGATCGAGGCCAACCTGCGACTGGTGGTCAGTATCGCGAAAAAATACGTAGGGCAGGGTCTCACGCTCGAAGACCTGATCGGTGAGGGAAATATCGGCCTGATTCGCGCTGTGACCAAGTTCGATTACCGCAAAGGCTTTCGTTTCTCCACCTACGCGACCTGGTGGATTAAGCAGGGCATCACCCGCGCCATTCTGGAGGGGACGCGCGTCATTCGCCTGCCCGTCTATATCATGGAAGAGGTGATGCGCGTGAAACGCATGACGCGCCAGCTTTACCAGGAACTGGGACGGGAGCCAACGCCGGAGATTATCGGCGAGCGCCTGGGAATGTCGGCGGAGCGCGTGAACGAATTGCTGATCTGGGCCGAAAAGGTCTTCTCGCTGGACGCGCCACTCTCCGAGGAAGAAGAAAACACGCTCGGCGACATCATCGAGGATATGCGCGAACGCGGACCGGTTGAAATCACGGAACACCAGATGCTGCGCAATGAACTGCGCAAGGCGCTGACCCAGCTCACCACGCGCGAGCGGCAGGTCATCGAGCTACGCTTCGGCCTGGCAGACGACCACGATCATACCCTGGAAGAGGTGGGCAAGAAGCTGAGGGTGACACGCGAGCGCGTCCGCCAGATCGAGGAACGTGCCATCCGCAAGCTGCGCCACCCCGGAGCCAGCCGCTTCCTGAAGGATTATCTCGACCAGGAGGAATAGAAGCCGGGTCAGAAGCTCTAAAATGGCGTCATCCCATACGATGAGCAACAGCCTGCGATGTGTCATGGTGAGCGCAGCGAAGAAGCCGAGGAGGCCAACCAGACAGCATGGCCCACACCGGATGTTTCGCTGCGCTCATCATGACACGTCCATGAGTCTTCATAGCCTGCCGACGATGATTTTTCATGGCATAACTTATGGTATTTCTATGCGCAGTTGAGAGACCGATTCGTTGTACTTTCTGGTAAGCACCTGCTCCAATTACAGAACTCATACGTTTAGTCTGGTAGGGAACGAGCGAACAACCAGTCGGACAATTCAAGAGGGCAGAGGATTATGAACGAACTGGCGGGCCAGTGTCTTGGCGGCTACGAGCTGGAAGAGGAGATCGGGCGCGGTTCCATGGGGATGGTCTACCGGGGCAAGCAGATTGCGCTTGGCCGTGAGGTTGCCGTCAAGGTATTGCCACAGTCGCTGGCGAAGGATGCATCCTACGTAGCGCGCTTCATTCGGGAGGCGCAGATCATCGCCGGGCTGAATCATCCCAATATTGTACAGATTTATGACGCAGGGCAGCAAAACCGGCTGCTCTATTTCGTCATGGAATACGTGCAGGGGCCAACGCTGGCCAGTCTGCTCCAGCTTGACACCACCATTCCGCAGTACCTGGCCGCCGAATACGCGGCACAGATCGCCGACGCGCTGGATGCGGCCTATCGCGAGCGCCATGTTATTCATCGCGACATCAAGCCGGAGAACCTGATGCTGGATCGCTGGGGCAAGATCAAGGTGATGGATTTCGGGCTGGCACGCGCCATCGGACTGCAAAAAATTACGGTCGCCAGGACGCTGGTGGGCAGCCTCTACTACGCCTCGCCCGAACAGGTCTGGGGACAGGAACTGGATAACCGCAGCGATATCTACGCGCTCGGCGTCGTCCTCTACGAGATGGTAACGGGCCAGCGCCCCTTCACCGGGCGCACGTTGCAGGACCTGACCAACACCATTACCGGCGGCCAGCTACGCCCACCGTCGGCGCTCAACCCCGAACTGGTGCCGGGACTGGAAGCCATTATTCTCAGGGCAATGGCAAGGGACCGCACTCAACGCTATAGCGAGGCCAGGCAGATGGCGCAAGAATTGCGCGCGCTCCGCCTCCAGCCTCCCGCGCTGGCGACCGGTACAGCCAGTAGCGCGGCTCAGGCCGGGACGCGCTCACCTGTTCGCCCGCGCGGTCGAGAACCAATCGTCATTCACCCCCCCAAACGCCCACAGGCACAACGCCCGCACTATATCGACGAAGATGCTCCCTTTGTGCCAGAGCGCGAGGCCCGCTCGCCTGCACAGCCACCGCTTTCGCCGACCAGCGACGCTTTGCCGCCCGCTCCTCCAGTTCCAACGATAGATACAGAGGGACCTACCGGCCCGCTGCCTTCCCCATCGCCATCCCCTTCGCCATCCCCTTCGCCTTCGCCTGAAGCGGAACCGCAAGAAAACTCCAGAGGAGCCGAAACAGGCGGTAAGGACGGCAAAGAGGGGCGGAAATCCCTCTGGCGGCGCTGGCAAAGCAAATTTTCAAAAGAGCAACGGTGATTGCCCTCGTACAAGCCGACCGCAATGGATCGACCCCCTCTCACTCTGTTCTGTCAACGTTTAACCATCTGCGTTCGTGGTACTTCCATGGACATGAAGAGAAAACAGTCTCTCACATGAGGGAAGATCACTTCTATACGTAATGATCTTTCCTGTATTTTCACATCCCGCATCTTCAGAAAAAGACGGGTGAAAATGCGCCAGAGGCTGTACCGTTTGAACTGAGGATAGTGGACAGAAAAGGAGTTTACTCATGGCAACTACCGTTAATACAGCTACCAACAAAGTGCAACAGACACAGGCGGATTTCTTCCGCATCACCGACCGGGTACCTGCCGAGGCATGGTACTGGGCGGCTCTCGTCTCCATCATTGCTTCCGCGAGCCTCTTCGTGATGGGGAAACGCGATTGGAGCATCTTCGTCGGCCAGTGGCCGCCGACCTTCCTGCTCTTCGGCCTGTTCTACAAGATTCTGCACCCTGGACGCTAAGCGTTTCAGTACAGTACAATAGATGGTGGCAGGGAAATCCAATACATATGCAGTCCCTGCCACCATTTCCTTTATTTCTGGCTTCGAGGTGAAAACGTATGGATAATAACAAACATGTTCGTCCCTGGGTCAGCCTGCAAGGCTTGCCCGTCGTCACGCTGAGCGACGGCATCAATGTTGGCACGGTGGAAGATTTTTATCTGGACGCCGAATCGAACGAGGTACGCGGCTTCCTGGTCAATCTGGGCGTCTACGGCTCGCGCGCCCTGCTCTCCGAATTTATCCGCGATATCAGAACCAATGTCATCACAACCGATAATCCGCAAATGTTAATCGACCCGGCACATGATGGCCGCCTGCCGATTATGATTCCCGGCAGTACGCTGCGTTCCTACACGCTGAAAAGTGAAAACGAACAGACCATCGGCACCGTTGCCGATGCCATCCTCGATACCTACCCCCCCATCGCCCTGCGCGTCACCGGCTTTGTGGTCAGCAATAGCCGAGCCGTCGTCCCCGCCCACGCCGTCACCACATACGAAGGGAACATTATCTATATCCTTGACAAGGTGGCAAGAAAATATCTCTGAGAGCAAGTTAATCACTGGCTGTTCATAGAGATCAAATTGATAAAAGCCCTGGCGGCCTGTGAAATCGAGCCTGTGCGTGGGGAGATGAGGGCGAAGATAAATTCCTCTTTGACATCTTCTACTGGCAACAGGAGAAGATCGTTGTCGTTACGAGAGGAGCGCACCAGGGCAGGCAGGGTCAGCGTCACCCCGACGCCCTGGCGCACCAGTTCCTTCAGGCCCTCGACGGACTCGATTTCAATCACGGGCCGCACAGCCAGCCCGCGCTGCGCGAAGATTCTGCCGGTGATCTGCCCCAGTCGGGAAGTCTCATCCAGCAAGAGCAACGGCTCTTCCCTGATGCGCGCCAGAGGAACGGCGGTCTTTGTCCCGGCAAGGGGATGGCGCGCCGGAACGAGCAGTTGCAGAGGCTGTCTGAACAGTTCCTTCAGGATCAAGAGTTCTGAGGGTGTCGGCGGGTCAAGGATCAGGCCCAGTTCAACTTCGCCCTGCTCCACCATCGCCACCAGTTCATCGCTATGGTCTACCCGCACCTTCACGCGTACATGAGGATATTGCTGACGGAAGGAAGCAAACAGTGGCGGCAGGAAGGCGGCGGCCAGCGATTCCACGCAGCCAATATGAATTGTCCCCCGTTGCCCGGCCTGCAGTTTGTTCATGGATTGTTTTCCGGCCTGCAATTCATCCAACGCATTCCTCACATACGTTGCGAATTCCTGGCCCGCCGTCGTCAGCGTGACACGTTTCTTTGCGCGCCGGAAAAGCTCAACGCCCAGTTCTTCCTCCAGCGCGGCAATCTGGCGGCTCAACGCGGACTGCGCCACAAAACACAGTTCGGCGGCCCTGCGAAAATTCTGCGTTTGCGCCGCCGCCAGAAAATAGGTCAACTGCTGAATTTCCATCTCTTTCTCCTGTACCCCGGCTCTCGCCCATGTCATATCGTAGAGGCGACCTCATAGGCGTTAACTTAAGGCCGCCACAGGCCACCCGCCAGGGGTGGCCCTACTCTACGCGGCGGCTCCACAAGCCCTACGATACGTCCGTATAGAGTAGGGCCACCCCCATAGGCGTTCACTTAAGCCCGTGCGAGCGCCCGGCAGGCCACCCGCCAGGGGTGGCCTGCGCTGTCGACCTGTGACGGGGAGCCAGCATACGGCATGCTCGTAGCAGTTGATGCTGCCAGGACATCAATTTTATCACAAACAGGTGTTGGACGCATCAGCTCGCCTTGATTATACTACGTTTAAGGGTAAAGTGATCACAACCCATCGTCCGATTCGTGAGAACCAGGCGGTAATCTTCTTCTGGGAGAAAGCAAAGCCTCCCGCTCCGTCGCGGGAGGAGAAAAGAGGAAGTATGACTCAGGTTGAAGAGCTTGCGGCGTTCGTAGCGCAGGCAAGCTATGATGATCTTTCATCGGAGGCGCGTCAGACGCTGAAAATTCATGTGCTGGACGCCCTGGGATGCGCTATTGGCGCGCTGGATGGGCCACCCATCGGCATGCTGCGCGCGCAGCTCGATGACTTCGGCGGCAATCCGCTGGCGACCCTGATCGGGGCAGGCAAAACAGCCCCTGATCGTGCGGCATTCTACAATAGCGCGCTGGTGCGTTACCTTGACTTCAATGACAGCTACCTTGCCAGCAAAGAGACCTGCCACCCCAGCGACAACCTGGGCGCGGCGCTGGCTGCCGCTGAATATGCGCGCGGACATGGCAGGGATTTCCTCGCCGCGCTGGCCGTCGCCTATCAGGTACAGTGCCGCCTTTCTGAGGTCGCACCGGTGCGCGCGAAGGGCTTTGACCATACGACGCAGGGAGCCTACGCAGCGGCAGCGGGTGTGGCCAGGGCGCTGGGTCTCGACCGGCAGAAGACGGCTCACGCGCTTGCCATCAGCGGCACGGCCAACAACGCGCTGCGCGTCACGCGCACGGGTCGGCTATCCAACTGGAAAGGGCTGGCCTATCCCAACACCGCCTCTGCCGCGACCGGCGCCGCCTTCCTGGCCATGCGCGGCATCACCGGCCCGCTCGAAGTATTCGAGGGCAACAAAGGCTTCATGGACGCCATCGCCGGACACTTCGAGATCAACTGGCGGCAAGAGAACCTTGAGGCCGTCAGGCGCACCAGCATCAAAAAGTACAATGCCGAGTTCCATTCGCAATCGGCGCTGGAAGGAGTGCTGGAATTGCGTGCCGGAGGGCATTTCCGGCCCGAAGATATCGAACATGTCGATATCGCCATCTTCAATGTTGCCTACAATATCATCGGCGGCGGCGAGGAAGGCAGTAAGCACGAGGTACATACCAAAGAAGAGGCCGACCACAGCCTGCCGTACATGGTGGCGGCAGCCCTGCTCGACGGAGAAGTCACCCCTGCGCAGTACGCGCCGGAGCGCATCAGGCGGCAGGACATCCAGGGTTTGCTGCGTAAAGTCAGCGTCCACCCGGACGAAGCCTTCAGCAGACGCTTCCCCGCCGAGATGCCCTGCCGCATCCAGATTGCGCTGCGCGGCGGACATACGCTCAGCATCGAGAAGCGCGACTACGAAGGCTTCTACACTCGTCCTCTGTCCTGGGAACAGGCAGCCGCGAAATTTCACCGGCTCGCCGCTCCCTTTGTTGATGCGCAGCGACGCGCGGCCATCGTAGAGATGATCGCCACCCTGGAAACCCATCCCGTAGAGCAACTTACCGGCCTGCTGGGCCAGACGCTCATCACAAAAGAAAGCGAGGAACACGCATGAGCGAACGAGCATTTCCATTCATTCGCCTGAACGAGCGCGAGGGCAAACCCCGCACGCGCGGCATCACCGAGATTCGCGGCCCCTACTACACTCCTATGGGGAAACGCTACCTGGAAGACGTGCTGGAAACAATGGGGGAGTATGTTGACTCCCTGAAATTTGCCGGCGGCTCCTTCACGCTCATGCCCCGGCAGGCGCTCAAGGAGATCATCGATCTGGCCCACCGCTACAATGTGCTGGTCTCCACCGGCGGCTTCATCGAGCATGTGCTGACGCAGGGGCCAGAAGCGGTGAATCGCTACATTACGGAATGCCGTAACGTGGGCTTCGATATTCTGGAAATCTCCAGCGGCTTCATCACTATCCCCACAGCTGACTGGCTGCGGTTGGTCGAGCGGGTGCAGAAGGCGGGGCTGAAGGCCAAGCCCGAAGTGGGCATTCAGTTCGGGGCCGGGGGAGCCAGCGCCGCCGAAGAACTTATCGCCGAAGGCACGCGCGACGTGGGCTGGGCCATCAACCAGGCCAGCCGCTTCCTCGACGCCGGAGCCTATATGATTATGATTGAGTCCGAAGGCATCACCGAAAACGTCCCTACCTGGCGCACCGATGTCGCCGCAAAAATCATCGACGCGCTGGGTCTGGAAAAGGTGATGTTTGAGGCAGCAGAGCCAGAGGTCTTCGCCTGGTACATCAAAAACTACGGACCGGAAGTCAATCTCTTCGTTGACCACAGCCAGATTGTGCAGCTTGAATGCCTGCGCTCCGGCCTCTGGGGAACAAAGAGCCTCTGGGGCCGTGTCCTGACCTACAAAGGTTAGCTCGCATTCCCGGCAAACCCAACCTCGAACGTCTCCGCGCTGTCCTCGACGAAGCGGACCAGTTGCTCCCCTTCTTCGACCAGCGCGGAGCGAGTTTCCGGCGATAATGGCTCAAACGGCTCAATCACGAGTCTTGCCACGTTGCCCGCGCGTTCAATCTTCCAGGCGCCGCGCACAAAGCCATCGACCAGAAACGTCGCCCTCACCCGACCAACAGTGAGGAAAACGGCCTTGCGGTACTCAGCAGGTACGAAGCGGCTGCGGTCGGCGTGCGAGAGGATCAGGTTGTCAAACTCCGGCAGGAAGCGCACAGGCGCGGGAATGTCCGCCGGAGGGAGCGGGCCATCCGGCAGGTCAAAGAGTTCGTTTCCCTGCTCGTCGCGAAACATGCGCAGCTCCGGTTTCAGTGCTTTGAGAACATCCTGCAACCGGATCAAGCCTGACCACGTTTGCACATCCTTCACCGACGCAGGGCCGAACGCGGCAAGATAGCGCCGGATCAGCAGATGCAGATTCTGTGTTGAGGCTTCAAGCGGACGCTCAAGCCACGTCGATGCTTCCGCATAGGCTGGACTGCCGGTAAAGCCCCACACGCCGCCAGGCGGCACCTGCACGAGCGGGAGATGCGTGCGCACAGCATAGGCCAGCAGCGCAGGGTCAATGTCCGGGAAAAGCTCGCTCAGCCGTGCGCGAATCTGCACAAACGTGCGCGGCTCCTCCTGTATGTATGCTCGCGCCGCCGCTACGATCCGCTCGACATCGATGCTCTTTGCAGACGCGCCGAAAAAGGCATGCATCGCGCGGGTCAGCGCCGGTTGCAGAACGGGGCGCAGCAGCGCATAGTCTTGCGCCGTCATGAGGTGCAGTGTCGAGCGCATCATCGTCGCCCTCACCACCTGCCTCTGTTCGATCAGCCGCGTCAGATCATCGCGCTGAAATGCCTGCAAACGGGTCCACAGACCAACGTAAGGCGGATCGGGTAACTGGGACTGAAGACCAACGAGATGCTCAACAGCATCAAAAGCGGGAAAAGAGGCACGCCCCGGCAGCATCTGGCGTGCAAGCGTTGCGCGGTTCAACTCGCGCAGGGTCAGCATACGCTCAGGCATAATTCCTTTGAATACCTTTCATGGCATTGAAAAAGTTGCTCTCCCATGTCATTCTTCGCTGCGCTCAGAATCTCGGTAGCCACTTGTCTTGTCTGATGGTTGCTGAGATTCTTCCCCTTCGCTGCACTCAGGGTTAACGGCTGATTGCCGCTCAGAATGACACGTCCCGGCCCCTTTTTTCTGGCATGCCATGGGCTTTAGCCAGTCAGGAACAAATAGATGGCCAGTAACACACCTACCATACTTGCCAGTGCGGTCAAAACGATAGCGTACCAGGCGCGGGGATAAAACTCTTCCCGGTCAATCGAGCGACGGATATGCAGGAAGTTGAACAGCACCACAATCATCATCACCACCCCCAGGACAGTCAATGCCACGCCGAAGAACGTAGAATAATGAGCGGGAATAACAATGATATTGCTTTTAAAGCCCAGTTCACGCAGCAGCAAGCCGAAACGCTCCACCACGAAGCCAAATGCAATCGTCGCCAGCCCTGTGCGCATCCACGCCAGAAACGTGCGCTCGTTGGCAAGGTGATCCGATACTTTTCTGCTCACCTGCGCCGACTTCTTCGCGCTCGTCAACTGCCTCATCCCGGTTTCGGGGACAGTTTCTAAACCATCTTTGATCTGCTCATCGCTTTGCGCCATTGATTATCCTTTTTCAATCAGAGCGGTCACAGCGGGCGAAACGCGCCATTCGTTGTCCGCGAGATCATGCCAGGTTGATGCGCCGGTAGACAGCATCGAACGGGAAACTGACAGCGAGAGAGGTCAGTTCCACCATGTCTCCCTCGTTGTCAGGAGCCATCTTCCGTCAGGCCCTGGTCAAGTAGAGAGGCAAGACGGGCGGCAATGGCGGCGTGTGCCGGGCTGCCACCGGCCATATTGACAATGGCATCGCCCATATACGCCGAAGAGGGCGGGCGTAGCATAGTAACCTGACCATGCCAGTATTCGTACAGACCATCGGTATTCTCATCAAGCAGCAGGTACTGCTCAACCGGCATATAGACGGCATCATCAGTAATCATCACCTTATCGGCTGCCATGCCTGCACCTCCTTCTCGTTCTGGTGAGATCATTAAGTACCTATAGTTTACACGATCAATCAATGTTGCGAAAGCCCTCTCGGACGTGTCATGCTATCGAAAACGTCCCAGGACATCTCATGCTGATTGCCGCTCAGCATGACACGTCCACGGGCATTTTTCAGGGCGGGATATGCTATAATCTTCCAGAGATAGACAGTGAGGTCATGTTCATGCCATCGAGCAGTAAAAATAAAATAGCGGAACGTATTCTGGGACAATTGAAGGGGCTGCGCGAGCGTATGCAGCCGGGTGAGGAGCCGTTGCTGGATATTCCCGGTATCTGGGACAGGAAAGCGGAGGCAGAAGAGGCAGGCGGCAGTATGGCCTGCGATATTGTGCTGACCAATCAGCGATTGATGGGCTATGCTTACACCGCTTTCCCGCGCGAGCGAGTCTTTCTCGATGCCCTCCCGCTCGTGGAGATCACGGCGGTCTCGCTGCGCCACAAAACATTCGAGCCGCTGTTTCGTGAACTCCTGGTGCGCAGCCGGGAGCGCAAAGTCTACGTTCGCACCTCACGCCGCCACGTTGAGTCGCTCTATGAGGGGCTGCGTGCGGCCATTGAGGAATACGCGCCAGAGGCACAACCGGCGCTTGAGCAGGAAGAAAGCCTGCCAGGAGCTTCCGAAGCGGCAGAACCGGGAGCGGGGAGGCCCAGGCCCGTCTACGGTCGCCAGGATATTCGCACGGCGTTTGAAAACTCGCCGCTCGCCATCACGCTTCTGCTTGTCGGCGGGCTGGCGCTGGAGGTCATCGGCATTCTGGCATGGGTCATCACAAAGAGCGCGCAAGTAGGCGGGCCGCTGTTCTTCACCGGGCTGCTCTGCGTCATCTTCTCCATCATCGTCCAACGGCAACAACGGTAATGCTGCCTATAAATTTTCTGCCAGTTGGATGGCGAGTTGATGGGCCAGATTTTGCTCGTAGCTGTCGGCAAGCGGGAGGTAAGGCCAGTAGCGGTGAGCGGTGGCATTAGCGGCCAGCAGCACGCCGAAGCGTTGCAGGCAGTACGCGCCGGGCAGGGGATAGGCGGATGGCGGGGGCGTGGTGTTTGTCTGCTGCGTGGCGCTGGCGACGGCCAGGCAACCGGCAGAGCGGGGCGTGGCGGAGACAAAATTCCATGTCAGCGGAAATGGGATCGCGCTATCTCCCAGAACGCTGCCCATCTCAACTTCATGCTCCGCCTCTGTGCAGGTCGGGCTGCTCAGCAGTTGTCCGGGCAGCACGCTAACGCTCCAGCTGGTTCCGCTCCAGCTTATCCGCACCGGCATGAAATACTCATTCCCCTGCTCAAAATCCAGAAAACTGTCAGGCTGGTTGCGGGCAATGATACGCCCACCCGGCAACGCATATGTCCAGGATGTGCGCGCCACAACAAAGACGTTCCAGTCTGTCGAGAAAGCCGGTGAGGTATGGAAAAGCTGCGCCGGGAACGCGCAAAACAGGTGGCAATCCTGCTGCTGAAACACACAGGTATTGCCCAGGCCAGAACTGATACAGGTTGCGGCGCCGGTAGAAACCTGTGTATCCAGCGCAAAACGCAGGGTTGCTGTTAATGGCTCCTGCGCGGCGACGAAACAATACGCGACCCGCCCCGACGGCTTGCACGCCGCTGAAGGCGCCACCGCATACAATTCTCCGGGGCGCACAGTATCAGTAGACTGCATCGTATCAAGAGCCGCCTGTGTCGAGTGTATCAAAGCCACACGCTGCTTATCCGGCAGGTTCGCCAGTGAAACGGTGAAGGTAATCAGCCAGGCAAAAACTTTCGCATTGACCGCTACAGCGTGAGCAAGACAGGTATTCAGCCCTGAGCCACCCGGAACAGAGAGTGTACAACTGACAGGCTCAAACGGGCTGGCCTGCCAGCTCAGCACGTGCAAACCGCGCGACAGACGCAAAGGGGGCGCACCTACCGGTGGCAGATGCGCGACGCGGTGTCCATCGATAAACAGTTGCCCCCAGGGGGGATTTCCCTGCGCATAGAAAAAATCGCTCTCTTCCACCGGCGTTGGCGTTGAGCGAAGCAGGCCGGTGATGACATTGCGCATTGATGAAGAATTGCCCACGAAGACGGAGAGCAGGAGCAAGACAACCATCACTGTCACCACAGCCTGCAATGCGCGCTGACGTCTTGTCCAGCGCCGTCGCAAGCCTGAGCGGCTTCTACGGGTGGGAACAGCTATTGGAACTTCGCTCCTCTCACTTCTGGGCCACGCCGACTCCTCTCCCGTTTCAGTCTGCTCTGTCGCGTCGAGGTCGGTAATTTCGACATCAAACGCATCGTCATCCGATATGTGAGAAGGCTCAAATGGTTGTTCTGGCATAGGAATCGCTCTGCCTCGTAAAGGAAACTACGGGGCTTGCTGCTCCACAGGGCGTGGGGCCGCCGCCGTCGTAGTGCGTTCTACCAGCGTTGCTTGCAGGCGAATGAGTTCTGGCGGAGCATGGGGATTGTCAATGAGGTCAATCAGTTTCTCGACGCCCCACTCGCCCATCTGCTGCATCGGCTGCTGCATCGTCGTCAGGCCAAGCAATTCTGAAATTTCAATGCCGTCATAGCCAATCAGGGACAGTTCTTCCGGGATAGCTATATTCAATGCTCTTGCCACTTCCAGCACGCCAATCGCCTGCACGTCGGAGGCGGCGAAAACAGCAGTGGGCCGCTCTCTGCAGCTCAGCAGTTTGAAGGCAACGCGCTTGCCATCCTGGCGGTTCCATTCACTGGTCAGCATCAACTCCGGGTCAACCTGCAAACCGGCCTCACCAAAGGCACGGTGCAGCCCGATCAAACGGTCATACGCGGGGTTAAATTTGAAATTCCCCTCTATGAGGCCATTGATAAAACCAATGCGCCGGTGGCCTTTCTCGATCAGATACTTGACCGCCCGGTATCCCCCCTCGATGTTATCGACGACCAGCGAGGTGAAATAGGGGCTGTAGCGATCCACCAGCACGACCGGCAAGCCCGCCTGCTGGAAACCATGCGCAAACGGCTCTTCTACCATCAGGGAAATAACCAGCAAGCCATCAACTTTGCGGCGCATAGGCAGTTCAGAAAAATAGCGTCTGGATTGCTCCTGTGTCTCCACATTGTAGAGAAGCAGTTCTCTTCCGGCCCGTGCCAGCGCGGCCTCTACGCCTCGCAACACTTCATTGTTGAAAGGGCGGGTAAAAAAAGGCACCACAACCCCGATTGCTCCGGTGCGCTTCGAAACCATGCTGCGAGCAATCGGGTCGGGCTTGTAATTCAATTGCGCAATCGCGGCCAGCACCTTCTCACGAGTCGCCGCTTTGACGCCGGGACTATTATTGATGACCCGTGAGACTGTTCCGATGCCAACGCCTGCTGCTCGCGCTACATCGTGAATCGTCGCTGTCATAGACACTCGCCGACACCTGAACGTCCCTCTTTCTGGAAACGTTTCCAGAAAAAAGAACAAAACATACCTTGTTGTCAGCATAACATACTTCATTATCTGCTGTAAAGGGAAGAAAGTGGAGAAAACGGAGAAACAGTAGAGGTGATCTTTGCAAATTCATGAGGTTATGGCGCAAAAAGAGCCGCTTTCCTATTTACATTCACAAAATTTTATGTTACTGTTTACCATATAGCTGATGGAAACGTTTCCCAATATCTCTCAGGTTAGACGATGTGAGAACTGCCTCTCAAGTGGCGTATTATCGTAAAGAGGGTTGTTTTTCTGCGATATAGGCCGTCTTATTTACGGCAGAAAGGAGACGAAACCAGAACAGGGGAAAAAGCGTGTCATTCATTACAGGAATGGCGACGCTTGTTCGATTCTTCATCTGTGATGTTGGGAGAGGTGCAGCCTGACACGACAGCGGGCATCCAGGTTTGATCCAGACAGCAGAATACAGCAAACAAAACTTGCAAGCCGCTCTCAACACACGTCTATTTGCGTAGTGCTTTCATTCATGTAGTTCGCTCCAACGGTAAGTAGTCCGTCCAAAGGAGGACCTTATGATTCCTGAACAGCGTGAAGCCTTAGACGAAATCATCGTAAAGATTCGCTCCGGGCGTATGACGCGACGCACCTTCCTGGAACGCGCTGTTGCCATCGGTCTGACAAGCAGTGCAGCGGTGTCGCTGCTGGAAGCATGCGGTGGAACAAGCAACAGCAGCGGGGGCAACGGTCAGACCATCAATCTCGTCTGGCAGACGGAAAACGATACATCAGGCACGTATCCGGCAATTGTGGACGCCTACAACAAATCCAACAAGGATGGCATTCATGTTACCTGGCATAACGGGCCATCAGGTACCGGTGACATCCTCACGATCTACACCACAATGCTCCGTGCGCGCAGCAGCAGTATCGACGTCATGTCTATCGACGTTGTCTATCCCGCCGAATTTGCCGCCAACGGGTGGAGCGTGGATTTGACCAGCAGGTGGCCGGCCAGCGACCGCGCCAACTATCTGCAAGGGCCAATCAAATCCTGCACCTACCAGGGCCAGATCGTTGCGGCCCCGCTGCGCACGGACCTGGGCATTCTCTACTACCGCACAGATATCATCTCCACTCCCCCCAAGACCTTTGATGATCTGGTATCTGAAGCCAAGAGCAATGCCTCCAAGGCCAAATACGGCTATGTCTGGCAGGGATCACAGTACGAAGGACTGGTCTGTGACTTTGTCGAGGTTCTGGGCGGCTACGGTGGCACCGTGCTTGACCCCAACAACTCCAAGAGCGTGACCGTCAACAGCCCCCAGGGATTGCAGGCGCTGACGGAAATGGTCAGCTGGGTTGGGACGATCTCGCCTACCGCTGTTACCACCTTCACCGAGGAGCCATGCCGCCAGGCCTTCCAGAACGGTGATGCCATCTTCATGCGCAACTGGCCCTATGCCTACTCGCTGGGCAATAACGCCAGCCAGTCAAAGGTGGCCGGCAAGTTCGACATCACCTCCATCCCTTATGGAGGCAGTAACACCACCGGTCACTCCTGCACCGGCGGCTGGAATATGGCCATCAACGCCTTCTCCAAGCAACCTGATGCTTCCTGGAAGTTCATGCAGTATATGCTTGGAGCAAGCGCGCAGAAGACGCTGGCGATTATGGGATCATTCACTCCCGCTCTGCAAAGTGTCTACAATGATCCTGAAGTGCAGCAGAAGCAGCCGCTCTTCACCAAGCTCGCCCCGATCCTGCAAAATGCGCTGCCGCGCCCGGTCTCCCCGGTCTACCCGGACCTGTCCAACATCATTCAGACGCAGGTTCACCAGGCGCTCACCAAGCAGATCACGCCGCAGGCCGCGCTGAGCGCCATGCAGAGCCAGTTGCAAGCCCTGGTCAACAAGTAGATGTCGTCACAGCCATGAGGTGGCCTTTACAAGGCTGCCTCATCGGCCCGTCATTCGGGCGGCCTCCGTGCTATAACTCTGGTATTTTGTCAAAATAAGGGTAGGGGAAAAAGCATCATGGCGACTACGACACAAACGGCCTCCGTGCCAACACCAAAACAAAGTTTGCGTGAGCGCCTGGATTTAGGTAGCGGCGTTTTTCCTTATTTTCTGGTAGCTCCTACCATCATCATTATTGCCGCCGTCGCTGTCTATCCAATCATCGATTCGATACGTCTCAGCCTGCTCACGAATCCGTTAGTGCCGACCGGCAATACCTTTGCCGGATTAAACAGCTATATTCAGGCCATCGGTGATCCAGAATTCCAGGGGTCAATCAGTACCACCATCATCTTCAGTATCCTGAGCGTGGCTGCGGAGACCGTCATCGGCTTTGCCCTCGCTCTCCTGATGAACCAGACCTTTCGCGGTCGCGGTCTGGTGCGCACGGCCATTCTCATTCCTTTTGCTTTCCCGACCATCGTCTCCAGCACCATCTGGTTGCTGATGTTTAACGCCCAGAACGGCGTGATGACCTATCTGATGCAGGTCTTCCATCTGCTCTCCCCCGGCGATACCCTGCTGCGCACCACCAACGGCATCATCGCTGCCGCCGTCATCATCGATGTCTGGAAAACCACCCCGTTCATGGCCTTGCTCATTCTGGCCGGCCTGCAGGTCATTCCGAAAGAACTCTACGAAGCGGCTGGCGTGGATGGCAGCAATCGCTGGCAACAGTTCTGGACTATTACTCTGCCCATGCTCAGAGGGGCGCTTTTGATCGCGCTGATGTTCCGTCTGCTGGACGCCCTGCGCGCCTTCGATCTTTTCTACGTCCTCACCGGCGGTGGCCGACAGGTAGAGACGATGGCGACCTACGCTTACGCGAATATGTTCCAGAGCCCGCCTCTCGACTTCCCCACAGGCGTGGCAGCTACCATCATCCTCTTTATCATCTGCGCCATTGTCAGTAGTGTCATCGTTACGTTTTCACGCATCAACCAGTAAGGAAAGGGAGGTCTCTCATGGCAGTACAGGAACAGGTTGCCCCGGTGGCACGGGCAGAAGCAGGCAGCCAGGAAAGACGACCGTTCGCGTGGGGAACGGTGGGCCGCTATGTTGCGGTGGCAGTTGTGCTGATCTTTGCCCTCTTCCCCTTCTACTGGACCTTGATCACCTCGATCAAGCAGGATGTGGAAATTAACAGCTCACCGCCCACCCTCATTCCACATACATTTACCTTTAACAATTACGTCAACGCTTTCCTGAGCGTCCAGCCAGCTTTCGCAAAAGACCTGTTGAACAGTACCATCGTTGCAATTGTGACGACTATTCTGGCCCTGCTCTTCGGTTCAATCTGCGCCTATGCCATTGCCCGCACGAAATTCCTGGGCAAAAGCGCCGTGCTGGCGATTATCCTCTCGGTGCAGATGTTCCCGCTCATCGCGCTGGTGGGGCCGCTCTACGTCTTTTTCACCGATATCGGGGCCTACAATACCTACGTCGCCCTGATTATCCCCTATCTGGTAATCGCCCTGCCTGTCACCGTCTACTTCCTGACGTCCTTCTTCCGCGACCTACCCCCGGATCTGGAAGAGGCGGCGCTGGTGGACGGCACCACGCGCCTGGGCGCTCTCTGGCGCATCGTCCTGCCGCTGACGGCGCCGGGCGTCTTTACCACCGCGATTCTCTCATTCATCACCGTCTGGAACGACTTCCTCTTCGGTCTGACTATGACCGCAGATTCAACCGCGCAGACGGTGACGGTAGCCATCCCGCTCTTTAACGGACAGCACCAGATCGCCTTTGGCGAGGTCTCCGCCGCTGCGATCATTGTGACCATTCCGCTGGTCATTGCCGTGCTGTTCTTGCAGCGCCGCATCGTCTCCGGCCTCACTGCCGGCGCCGTGAAGGGCTAAAAATGGAAGAGGAACAGAGAGCATAAAATGGCCGCGCCTGGACGCGGCCATTTTATGCTCTCTGTTCCTCTTCCATTTAAGGATGCTGGCGGAGATACTGGTCGATCTCTCCCATCTCCCGCTCATCCAGCCGAAATTCGGCGGCGTTAATCAAACTGCTGATCTGGTCGGGTCGGCGCGCTCCGACGATGGCGCCGGTCACGCCGGGATGGCTCAGCGTCCAGGCGATGGCAACCTCACCCGGCGACATCTGGTGCGGGAAGCCAATATCCGTCAAGAATTGCACCAGTTCCAGGTTGCGCGTCAGCCTCGGCTCCTGATATTCCACGTTAGAACGTCGCCAGTCATCCGGGGGAAGGTTGGCGATGCGTTCGCGGCTCATTGCGCCCGTCAGCAAGCCGGAAGCCATCGGGGAATAGACGATGACGCCGATATCATTGTTGATGCAGAACGGCAGAATCTCCGTCTCAATCTCCCTGTTCAGCAGCGAATACGGCGGCTGCAGCGAGGTAATCGGCGCAATGGCCATCGCCCGCTTCATTTGCACCACATCAAAGTTTGAGACGCCGATGTAGCGCACCTTTCCTTCGCGCTTCAACTGCGCCATCGTGCGCCACGCCTCCTCGATGTCGGGGTCAGGATTGGGCCAGTGAATCTGGTACAGGTCAATGGCATCGATCTGTAAACGGCGCAAGCTGGCCTCGCACTCGCGCCTGATCGATTCGGCCTTCAAATTATTGCTGATATTGCCCTGCACATCCCACACCAGCGAACACTTCGTAAAGACATATGGCCGTTCGGCCCGCCCCTTCAGCGCGCGTCCCACCACCTCTTCTGAGCGTCCCAGCCCGTAAACCGGCGCCGTATCTATCCAGTTAATGCCCAGATCAATTGCGCGGTGAATCGTCTGAATCGACTCTTCGTCATTCTGCGGCCCCCAGCCAGCCGAGTATCCTCCACCGCCCATCGCCCACGCCCCCAGCCCGATCGGCGTAATCTCCAGTTCGCTATTGCCCAACTGTCGTGTCTTCATCTCGCTCTATCTCCCTTCATAACACGTTTTCAGCATACCTGAGAGGTTACACGCTCTAGCCCGCGCATCAGATACACGCGGGGAATGGGTACAGGGCGAGGTAATGAAAATGGTATGCTATGAAAAAGACCCCCTCGCGTGTCATGCGGAGCAGCAGCGAAGCATCCACGTCGATCCTGTTCTTAACGGTAAAGACAGGTACTACGGCAGGTTCTGATCGGAAGTGTTCTCCGAAGCTGAGATAGGAGAAAACAGCCCGGCGCGATAGGCGTTGAGCCGGATCTCCAGATCATTCTTTGCCCGCAGTACATCATACACCTGTCGTCTGTGCTTCACTGCTGTCTCTCGTGCGATCTGCAGTTGCCTGACGATGGCTGGCAAGGCGCAGCCCTGGCAGATCAACCGTAGCACATCCCTTTGCCTACGGGTCAGGGAGACAGCAGTGAAAGGAGAGCCATTAAAGACCAGAGAAGCGAGTTCAAAGTGGCGCAGCAACCCGGCACAGGTTCTGGCCAGCGAGCGCGTCCCTTCAAGTTCCTGTTCTCGCAGTGCAGGCTCCTGCTGGCAGAGGGAAAAGATCAGCATGCCATAGGATGTGCGCCCGAATTGCACCGGCAGCACCTGTTTCTCACCATCCGTGTGTATCTCAAGCACGCCGCCATCATCCGGCTTCGTCAGCACGAGCCTCACGCGCCCCTGTGTATAGGATGCAACCTCACGACAGAGGCGAGCCGGAAAATCCGCTTATTGTTCTGATCCGTGAGGTACCACATACCCATAGCATAATCCCAATAGTTCCCATCCCCGATTCATGCTCGCCATGCAGCAATGTCCTG
>Ga0209810_1001097_pt1 | contig 45193 bp, 42 predicted proteins | sample Coa_R1_7_FD_187159 | JGI IMG/M metagenome (GOLD analysis project Ga0209810, IMG submission 187159) | Surface soil microbial communities from Centralia Pennsylvania, which are recovering from an underground coalmine fire - Coalmine... | ecosystem: Environmental > Terrestrial > Soil > Unclassified... | reverse complement strand
CGCCCATCCGGGCCGTCACCAAATCGCGAGTGGATGAGTGGCGGTTCGAGGGGGGATCGCACGAACAAGAACAACATCCTGGAGAAAGGTCGGACCGCAATGACCTCCCCAGCACCGGCCCCTCAGGGAGGTGAACGACGCGTCGGCCGCGTTTTGCCAAGTGCTACTTGTCGAGCATGCCATCGCTCGATGTGAGGTCGGAGCCAGAGGCACGGACGTCCTGGACCGAGATCGAGGACTGGACGCGGCATCTCTTGGTATCGCCGCTGGTACTGGCTGACTGTGTTTCGGTGGCTCAGACCGAGGATCTGGGCTACTGCGTGAGAATCAATCAGGTCATCGAGCACGACTCGTCGAGGCACGCGGCAAGCCTACGCCGGTTGGCGGACGTATCCTACGGGCGCAACCTTTCCGTCCGACCCGCGAAGTAGCCTACGCGCGTAAGACAAACCAAAAGGCGACCCCGGCGGTGGTGGAACACCCCGGGGTCTGGCCGAGACCTACTGGGAGGTCCCGACAATGCAAGCGTACGCAATCGCGGAGATGGCGCCGCCCGCCGACCTCCGCTTACTGGATCGTCGTCCGGCGGTCCCTGACAGCCCGAGCGAGATCACGGCGTCCCGTAACCCGGTTCTCGACCAGCTGCTGGGCCAGTTTGCGGAACTAGTGGCCGCGAAGGTCGCCGACCGGCTCGCAACGCCGCTGAGCGAGGCGGCAGAGGAGTGGTTGGACACACGGCGGGCGGCCGAGTACCTCGGGATCCACCGCGACCGGCTCCGTCGTCTGGCTGCGGAGGGCGCGATCCCTGCGGAACAGACAGCTGCCGGCTGCAAGCTCTTCTTTCGCCGGTCGGATCTCGACGGGTGGCGGTGTCCGGGCTCGGTAGTCGGCATCCGGAGCCGGCGCCATGGCTGATGCGAGACCAACTCGCCGGCGGGTACGGGTCGAGCGGGGGATCTACCGCCGCTCGACCGGCGTGCTCGAAGTCTGCTTCAAGGATGAGAGCGGACGCCTGCGCTGGAGGACCGTGGACGGCGGGATGCTGGCGGCTCGGACGCTTCGCAACGATCTTGCTGCTCGCCGTGCTCGCGGCGAGCGTGTGACGCCGAACCCCAAGCTGCGGTTGGGCAAGCCGCTGATCAGTGGCTCGACGGACCAGTGCTCGACCTGCGAGACACCACACAGGTCAAGTACCGGAGCATCGTCAACGAGCATCTTCGGCCGCGGTTTGATGCGCGATTGCTCGACGGTATCGCTGCTGACGATCTGGCACGCCTCGTTCGGGAGCTTCGCGCAGAGGGCATGAGCGAGGCGACGATCTCGGTAGCTGTCGGAGTCGTGGGACGGATCTACAAGTTCGCTTCTCGGCGGCTGGGATGGAGAGGAACGATCCCAACGACGCTGATGTTCGCCTCGGAGCGCCCAAAGCTCTCGCAGTCGAACCGCCGACCCATCTTCACCGGCGCGCAGATCGAGCAAACGATTGCTGCCGCGCACGAACCATTCAGGACACTATTCGCGGTGGCGGCACTCACGGGCGCTCGGATCTCGGAGCTGTGTGGGCTGACCTGGGCCGACGTGCGCATCGATGATCTCGACGAGGCCGAGCTTGAGTTCGGCTGGCAGGTCGATCGGCGCGGCAACCGACGGCCAACAAAGACGGACGGCTCCGCGCGCACTGTGCCGATTCCGCGAGAGCTCGCGCTCGTCCTCGGTCGTCACAAGCTTTCCGCGAAGTACTCCACCGCGACGGACTTCGTCTTCGCGACGCGCAGCGGCAGGCCCTTGCAACAGCGCAACGTGGCGCGTGTTCTCAGACAAGCACAGGTCCGGGCCAGCGATGCGAATGGACGACCCACTTTCCCGATCCTTCACGAGACGGATCTCGATGGACACCCTGTCCCGGTCCCGCGCGGGACGCTTCCCTCGATGCATTCCTTTCGGCACACGGTCGCTTCGCTAGCGCTGCTGGCCGGAGAGAGTGTCGATGAGGTCGCGTTTCTTTTCGGCCACAGGGACGGCACGGTGACGCGGACGGTATACGTGCGAGAAGTCGCAGATGCCCGACGGCGCGCCTTGCGGCGGTCGCGGATGGCGGCGGAGTACGCTGGCACCCTCCGCGTGGTACTCGACAGTCAGAGTGAGACGGACCGAGCGATTGGGGAACGCCGCACGTAAGCCGCTCACGGGTGATCGCGTAGCCACCGGCCGAAGGCGCGACTACCCTTTGGGCATGACCGCCAAGGAGCAAGTTCTCGCCGAGGCGCCGAGCTGGACAGAGGAGCAGGCCAAACGTGCGCTGCAGGCTGCCCGTGGCAACGGCTCTGGAGAGGCACAGCCTGCGTTCTCGCTGATCGGAGCCTTCCGCTCCGGCCGGGGCGATCTCTCTGAGCGCGCGAGTCGCGACGAGTTCGAGCCCGAGCCATTCCGCTGATCTTCGACACGGGGCCATTGGTCGCTGCGATCGACGCCGACGACCAGCACCACCAGCGGTGCGCCGCGCTGCTTGCGTCGGAAACCGAGCGGCGGGTGGTCCCCGCACCGGTACTGGTTGAGCTCGACTATCTGCTCGCCCGGGAGCTGGGAACAGACCAGTTCGCGGCTTTTCTGGACACAATCGCGCGTGGCGAGCTGGACGTCGAACACCTTACCCCGACGGACCATGCGCGCGCCGCTGAGCTGATGCGAACTTACAAGGACCTGAGGGTTGGGTTCGTCGACTGCGCCGTACTGGCGATCGTCGAGCGACTCGTCCCGCGCGTGCGCTTCAGCGAACGCGACCCGACTACCCACGCGGACGGCGTGTCCGTGGACTTCGATCTGGCCGGAGTTTGCCTGGCGGGGCTTGAGGAAGCTGACCTTGAGCTCGATCGTCCCGTAGCCGGCGCCGGCGGGCAGCAGCGTTTGCACGGCGCAGCCTGCGGCGGAGTCCAGCAGCGTGCACAGCAGTCCGCCGTGGACCATCACGATCGGGTTGTAGGTCGACTCGTCGGGTGTGCAGCGGAACACCGCTTCGCCCTCGCCGATTGCCGCAAGCTCGGTGCCTACCAGCGTCGCGATCGGTGGCGGGGGCAGCCGGCGGTCGATGATCGCCTGCAGGAACTCGCGGCCGGAGCGCTCGGGTCCGGCGGCGGCGAGGATCAGCGGGTCATACCAGCGGACCCGCTTGCTCGGCGGCGCTCTCCACCCGTCCTCAGGCCGCCCACGCTGCGCGAGCTGTGTGAGGGCCATCAGGAGCGCTCCACCGAGTCGATGTGTTGGAGACGCACCTGGCCGCCCCGCGCGTCATCGCGTGAAGCGGCCATTCCCGCGCGCCGGTGAACATGGCCCGAACCGGCCAGCCGCTGGGAATCCACGCTAGCGTGGGCGTGCGCGAACCAGACACCCAGACTGGCGGAGAACTCGACGCAGTCCGGCTTTCCTTCGGCGCGCATCGCGCGTTGCGCACGAAAGACGACGACGTCGGCGAGCACTTTGGCGACCCGTCGATGTCGTGGGTGTTAAAGGTATCTGTCCCCACTCGAATGCCTCGCGTGTGGTCATGGTCAGAGCCCCCCTTTGGTCGGTGAGGCCGGACGGCTATCGCACGCCTCGATCTGATCATCGATCGTGATTCGGAACGCCCGTGCGTGCATGCCTGCCTCGCCGATTCGCGTGTGGTCGTCGTCGGTACTCAGATGACCGTTGCCTCAACGATCCGCAGTGGGCCTCTGGTCTCCGTGACCGTGGCGTGGCTGAAGCCGGCGCGGCGCAAGAGGTTGTTGAACTCGTCCGCCGTCCGCTCTCGCCCGCCGGTGACGGCGAGCATGATCACGTCGAGGGTGTGGCCTCGCGGGTCGGCCTGGTCATCGAGAAGCACGTTCTCGATCACCAGGATCTTCGCGCCTTGCGTTGCGGCGCGATGGATCGCGCCGAGGATCGAAGCGCATTCTGGGTCCGGCCAATCGTGAAGCACCTCCATGAGCACATACGCGTCGGCGACCGGCAGCGGATCGGCGAAGAAGTCGCCTGCGTGTGTTGTCAGCCGCTCGCGCTGGATGTCGAGCGTGTCGATGACGCCGGGCAGGTCGAACAGCACACCGCGGGCGCCGGGGGTTGCGTCGAGCACTGCTCGGAGAAGGTGTCCGCGGCCACCGCCGATGTCCGCGATCGTCTCGAACTCGCTGAAGTCGAAGGCGCCGAGTATCGCTGCGATATCGGCGGCAGCTTTGGCGGTCATCGCCTGGTCGAAGATCTGCGCTTCGTCCGGGTGGTCCTGGAGGTATGACCAGCAGCCGTTCGAATCGACTATTTCGATCGCTGGTGCCCCTGTTGTGACGGAGTGCCGCAGGTTGCACATGACCGTTGACCACACGGGCAGACCCATCATCCGCGGGAAGGCGCGCATCGACATCGGATCGTCGCTGCGCAGCAGCCGCGACGCCGGCGTGTGCCGGTAGGCACGGCCATCGCGCTGGAAGATCCCGTGCGCGGCGAGCAGACTGAGGACGCGATCAAGCGAATCCGGGTCCGCGTCGCAGCGCGAGGCCAGCTCGTCGATGCTGACGGGCTGGGCCCCGATTTCGTCGGCCACGCCGAGCTCGGCCATGAGGTGCAGGCAGGTGGACGGTACGACCGCGTTGGTGAGCGACCAAATCAGCTCGTGCGGTTGCGGTACGGCGCTGGGGCTGCCGTCTTCTGGCTTGCTCCCAGGCGATGAAAGCGTGGTTGACATTGCAGGCTCCTGTTTGCTTGGCAGGGTGCTGCGAATCGTGCCGGTCGGCTGCTTCCGTCGCTACGGGGGCGACCCTGGACCGCGACCCTACGATTTGGCGGTCAGTGCGTCCGCCAGCTGGGAGCGGCCCGTGATGTCGAGCTTGCGGTAGGCGTGCGTGAGGTGCATCTCGACGGTCTTTATGGTCAGGAACAGCGCCTGGGCGATCTCGGCGTTCGATGTGCCGTTGGCGGCCATCTCTGCGATCCGCCGTTCGCTGACCGTGAGCGAGTCGGCGCCGCTCAGCGCCTCGCGGCGCAACCGGATCCCGCTCGCTCGCAGCTCCGCCCGAGCCCGCTCCGCCAGCCCACTCGCGCTGCACTGGCGTGCCCGCTCGTAACCCTCGCGCAGTGGCTCGCGGCTGTCTACCCGCCGGCCGCGTCGGCGCAGGACCTCCCCGAGCGACACGAGCGCACGGGCCAGCTCAAGCCGCACGGGTGAGCGCCTCAAGTTCCCGATGGCCTCGTAAAGGACTTCTACAGCATCCTGGCTGTCATCGAAACGCGCGGCCGCGTGCAGCGCCTGCCCGATCGAACCCGTCGTTCCCCATCGTTGCGCAAGCGCGAGTGCTTGATCAACCACCGACCTCGCGGCCTCAGGGTTGCCAACGGCATGATGGATGTCCGCGACGACCACGAGGTCCTCGATCCAAGCGGGGCTGATCCCGCGCAGGCGCTCGGCGCGGCGGAGTGCCTCCTCCCAATCAGCAAGCGCGCGCCGGTAATCGCCCCGGCCGGCGCGCAGCTTCATCCGTTCCAGCAAGAATGGGGTCATCGAGGGCGCATCGAGGATTTCCTCCTCCGGGTGCACGGCGACCAGCTCCTCGGCGGCTTCCTCGAAGCGGCCCTGATCGATCAGCGAGCCAAGCAGGGGAGTTATGCCGGCAGGACCCACCCATGAGAAGCCCGGCGCGGCGGCGAGGGCGCTGCGAGCATCGGCCTCCGCTTCCCGTAGGCGTCCTGCACGCCGATACACAGACGCACGGTGAGTGAGCGCAAGCGAGAAGTCGGTTGTCGAGCCGCGACGGCGCGCGATGGACAACGCGCGGTCAAGCAATCGCTCGGCTTCCTCTAGCCGATCGGACCACCGCAGCCCTAAGACGATTCCCGTGATCACAAGCGATGTCGCACCCTCCTCAAGCAGCGCATCGGCCTGGCGGGCCGCCCGCTCGGCGATGTCGGCAACCTGTTCCGCCGTCGCGCCCGCATTGGTCTGAACGAACGTCAGATGTCCAAGCAGCACGGCTTCGCCCGGCGTGGCGCCACGCAGGCCGGCACCCTCGGAGGCGGCCGCCGCCATCGCCCCGGGAGTCCGGGCCGATAGGACCAGCTTGGCGGCGCGCAGTCGCAGCGCGAGTTCCCGATCCTGATCCTCCAGCTCCGGCAACCTAGCCGCGATCAGAGCCGCCAGCGCCTGCTGGCTCTCGAGATCTCCGGGACCCGCCTGCATCAACGCGATCAACGCGCGCCCGCGGGTGCGCGCATCCACCGCGCACCGATGAGCGTCCTCGAGGTGCACAACGGCTTCGTGACCCTGCCCGACGGCGTACTCGGCCTGCCCAAGCTCCAGCAGCAGCTCGCCGCGCGTCGACGCTGAGGGGGGCTCCGACAACCCGCGGCGCAACAACGTCACCGCCGTCGCCGGCGCTCCGCGCGCCTGGGCTCGCTCCGCCGCCAGGCGCAGCTCGCTGACGACCTGCTCATCGCTAGCCGGAGAGGTGTGCATGAGCTGCAGCGCGACCCGCTCCGGCCCCGCACCACGCGTGCGTAGCAGCTCGGCGGCACGCGCGTGCGCGGCGGCGCCCTCCGCGGCAGAGATGTCAGACCGCACGGCGGCCGACAGCAGCGGGTGAACGAACCGAAGCGGCAGCGCATCATCCAGCACCCCCGCCCGCGCGAGTTCCCCAACAAGCGCAGCCGTCTCTGGCATCGGCACGTCCGCCAGCTCAGCCGCCAAGTCCAGCTCCGCGTCGTCGCCCAGAACCGCCACGGCCCGCGCAAGCGCCCGCGCGGCGGGACCAAGGCGAGCGAGAGTCGCCCGTACTCTGCTCGCGACGGTCGGAGGAGCAAACCCGCCGATCCGGGCAGCATTCGCAGACGTAAACAGCACGCGCTTGGCCCGCAGCTCCCTCAGCAGTTCGCTCAGCAGGAACGGGTTACCACCTGTCGCGTCCTGACAGGCCCGCGCGAAGTCGTGCGCGACCTCGCCTTCGGCCGAGAAATGCAACACCGCCTCGACGCCCGCGAGGCCAAGAGGACGCAGTTCAATGACCTCAGTGGACGGAGCCGCACGAATCTCCGCCAAGACTTCCGCGGCCGCGTCCGCGCCTTGGCGGACCCGCGTGGCGATCACCAACGCCACCGCCAGCGATTCGACACGCCGAGCCAAATACGCCAGAAATCGCAGCGACGGTTCATCCGCGCAATGCGCATCGTCGATCGCCAATAGCACCGGGACGCGCTCCGCCAGGTTCGCCACCAGCCAATAGAGCCCGTGCAGAACGCCCCCGGGTGGTGCCTCGGGACCGTCGTCGAGATCGAGCACAACACCGCGCGCAAGTCGCGCAGCGCCCGCGAATAGGTCCTCACGATCCCCCTCGCCGCGGGCCAGGGGCTCCAGGGCCTGGCGGACCAAGCCCATGGCGTAATCACGCTCGAGCTGGGTGCCGCCCGCGCGCAAAACGTGCATCCCGCTCCCCGCGGCGCGCTGGCGAGCGCCCGCCAGCAAACTCGTCTTTCCGATCCCCGGGGCGCCCTCGATCAGCAAGACAGCACCGATACCCGACCGCGCTGCAGCCAGGACGGCATCCAGGCGCGCGAGCTCCTCATCCCGCTCAACGAGCGTGGGCCCACCCGCCTCGTTCCGTGTCACCCCGACTGCCGTCGAGCAAGTCTAAGACCGCTGCTCGCTCAGAGGTTGCGAAAGTAGGACCCGGCGTCGATCTCGGTATCGAGATGGACGAATCTGAGAAGCGCTGCTGATGCCGTGATGCGCTGCTCCAATGCCATCTGGAAGCGGTCGCGCCCTGACTCGAGAACGCTGTCGAGGGCCTCGTCCAGCTGGCGTTGAAGCGACGGCTACAGAGGTCCGCGGGGAGCATTGGCGATTCCAACGCCGCCTCCGGCTCGGGTACTCCCGATTTGACGACGCCCGTCCAGGCCGTCATCAAATCGGGAGTGGACGCCGTGCGGTGGGAGAGGAATCGCACAAACCACACGGACCAACAGAACGGCATGGCGACCGCCTCGGGAACCAATCAACGATTGGAGCGACGCCTGGGACGAGTCCGTCCTTGGCTGACCTGCTTCTCGTGCCACCGCTCAACCTGCGGCCTGAGCCAAAGGCTCGGACGACCGGGCCCTAGATCGAGTACCGGGTGCGGCATGTCGGGATATCGGCGCTGGTATTGGCTCACCGTGTTGCGCTGCGCCAGCCCCAGAATCCGGGCGACCTCGTGGGCGTCGATCAGATCATCCAGTTGTACTCGCCTAGGCATAACGCAAGCCTACACCTGTGGGCGGACCGATCCTACACGTGTCGGCTTTTCCGTCCGGTGTGGGTTGTAGCCTGGGCCCGTAATCCCAAACAAGGCGACCCCGGCGGTGCTGATACACCCCGGGGTCTGGCCGAGACCTGTGTAGGAGGTCCCGACAATGCAAGCGTACGCAAGAGCGAAGCGGACATCGCCAAGCGCGGAAGTCCGGCTCCTACCGACGCTTCCAAATAGCGCGGTCGCGGGGGCGGCATCAACCGCTGCTACCAGCGAGGCTGTGCTCGAGCAGTTGGTTTCGCGCCTCGCTGATCTAGTCGCTGAGAAGCTCGCGAGCCGGATGCGCTAATGCCGCCAGAGGAGCCCGACGCCTGGCTCGACACGCGCAGCGCCGCTGAGTATCTCGGTGTCCATCGCGACACGGTTCGCCGACTGGCTGCGCTGCGAGCAATCCCGACGGAGCAGGCCGGCACCGGCTGCAAGCGCTACTTCCGCTGCAGTGATCTGGACCGGTGGCGGATGCGGATTGAACCCTCGGCTTCTGCCATCGCATCGAGGAGCGCATCGTGATGGCCGCGCCAACACCTCCGCGCAGAACCCGCGTCGAGCGGAACATCTTCCGGCGGTCGAGCGGCGTTCTGGAGATTGGCTTCAAGGATGTCGCAGGCATTCAGCGGTGGCACCGTCGACGGGGGACTTCTTGCGGCCCGCAAGCTCCGTGATGACCTCCTTGCCCGCCGGGCGCGAGGCGAGTCCGTCGTCCCGAATGCGCGCCTGCGCTTCGAGGAAGCGGCGAGCCACTGGCTTGAAGGTCCCGTGCGAGACCTTCGTCCAGCGACGCAGGCCGGCTACCGCAACGCGGTCGAGCGGCATCTTCGGCCGCGATTCGGGAGCCGCCGACTAGATGGCATCACCGCCGATGACCTCGCTGCTCTCGTGCGCGAGATGCGGTTTGAGCGCAAGAGCGAGGCGACCATTGCAGTCGTCGTCGGAGTGACCGGCCGGATCTACCGGTTCGCTGCCCGACGTCTCGGCTGGCAAGGCGCCAGCCCAACGACCCTGCTGCTGTCATCGGAGCGGCCCAAGATCTCATTGGCGAAGCGACGCCCGATATTCACGGTCGAGCAGATCGAGCAGACGGTTGCCGCATCAGCCGAGCCATTCCGCACCCTGTTCACCGTTGCGGCGTTGACCGGTGCTCGTATCTCCGAAATCTGCGGTCTCACCTGGGCCGAGGTCCGGCTCGAGAATCCGGAGGACGCCGAACTCGAATTCGGCTGGCAAGTTGACCGCAGGGGCAATCGCCGCCCCACGAAGACCGACGGCTCGGCGCGAACCGTGCCGATTCCGCGCGAACTCGCGGTCGTGCTCACGAGACACAAGCTCGCGGCGCATGACTCGCGGCCTGAGGCGTTCGTGTTTGCGAGTCGGACTGGTCGACCGCTTGGTCAGCGAAATGTCCCGCGCGCCCTCAGGGCGGCGCAGAGGAAGGCAACTACCCCAGAGGGGCTGCCGACCTTCCCGATCCTTCACCAACTGGACGAGCACGGCGATCCCGTCGAGGTGCGGCGCGGCGTGCTGCCGTCGATGCACTCATTCCGGCATACCGTTGCATCCCGCGCACTGCTCGCTGGCGAAAGTGTGGACGAGGTGGCCTTCCTGCTCGGTCACCGCGACGGGACCATCACACGGACCGTCTACGTGCGCGAGGTTGCGGACGCTCGGCGGCGTGCAATGCGCCGGTCGCGGATGGCGGTCGAGTACACAGGCGCGCTGAGAGCAGCTATGGGCTCCGACCCGAAGCGTCATGATTGAAGCCAGCCAGACGTGCGCGCCTGGAATCGGAAGGCCGCGAACTCGGCATCGCGTCCGCGGTCAAAGACGATCTTTGAAACCAGCGCCGAGGGCGTGCGCGCGTAGGATCGTGGCGCTTTGGCGGAAAGCATGATCGGTGAAGACGGGACGCAGGTCACTAGCAGGACCCTGTTCCAGACCGAGGACATCCGCATCGACGTCGAGAATCCCGCACCCGGGACGAGGCCCGGTCAGCTCCACCTCCAGGACGTAGCCGGCAACAAGTACCTCTACGACTTCGAGGCTGACGCCTTCAAGGGCCTCCCGAGATCCATCGCGGACAAGATTGCTGACGATCCGGCTGCAAAGCGGGCCATCGTCACAGGCAAGCGCTATCTTGGCCTGGATGGCGGTAGCTAGCAAAACTCAGACGCGACTTCAGCTGGTCCACGAGCCAGGGACGTGGACGGTCACGCTGCACTCCGGGGAGGCGTTGCACGTCACCGCTCACGCGTACGGCGAGGTCGGTGGCGATTACCAGTTCGTGCTGCTCATGGAGGGCAAGCCGCCCTTCGAGACCGAGGTACTGCGCGTCCCGCGCAAAGCGGTCTCGGAGATCCATGGGGGATAGGCTCGCGGCCGAAAGCATGGAAGCTTTTTGGAAGCCTCAGCTTCCACGATCCGTGAACCAACCGCCTGCAAACGGCGACCGAATCTCCTGATTTCAAGCCAGAAATCATGATCTGCGGGACATCGATCACGACCCGCTGACGCATGGTAAGGAAGGGGTCGTCGGTTCGAGTCCGACAGAGGGCTTGCTGCTGATCGATCGGAGGCGGCAGCCAAGGGCCGAAGCGATTTGACCACCGGCAAGAGGATCCTTGTATGTGCCCACGACGCCTTGCTGCTGGTCTCGTCGTCGCGGCGTTGATCGCTGGATGCGGCTCCTCGTCCAAGCCGAAGACCCCGCCGACCACTTCCACTGCGGCCGCCAAAGCGATTCCGGTGTCGAAGCTCGAGGCCTCGATGAAGGCCGTCGTGATGACGCGGTACAAGGCAGCCCAGCCGGTGACCGTCCAGTGCGATCCCGGCACCGTCCGTCCCCGGCAGGTGCTGGAGTGCGATGTGATCTCGAGCGCGGGTCAGGGCTATAACGTGCAGACGGATCTGCCGTGCTGGACGGCGACGTTCAACGGCAAGATCATCGAGGGCCTCGGTTTCTTGCCCCCCGGTCAGCGGCCCAAGGGCCCCATCGCGACCGGCCCTAGCAACCTGCCGAACAGGTTCGTTGGCTGCGTCAAGCCTTGAGACGCGACCTATCCGCGTCACGCGGAATCAGAACCACCCCAATCTGGCCAATCTCCCCAATGGGCTAACGGCTCAGCCTCCTGGTGCTCGATCAACGCCCTGCTGGTTGGCGGCTCGGCTTCTCCTCAAGCAGCGGTGGGGCAGCGCGCGAGCGTCATCGGTCCGCGGTACGTGAGGGCTTCGAACGCGAGCCTCCCGGACGCTCGCCGCTTGCACGATCCGAATCCGGGCCGGATCAGCTGCCGCTCGGGCTGGGAGTCGTCTGGATCCTCCAGTGCGTGCCATTCCAGCGCTCAGCCAACGTCCAAAAGGCGAAAGCGCCGCTGTCGTATTCGCTGTCGCTGTAGTCGCCGACCGCGGTGCACGCGTTCGCCGCGGTGCACGAGACCCCCGACAGCGAGCTGCTCTTCGCGGCACTCGGGCTGGGGAGCGTCTGCATAACCCACCTGGTTCCGTTGAAACGCTCCAGAAGCATCACTGAATGGTTGGCTGGTTTGGTGTAGGTCCCGACCGCGGTGCACGGCCAAGTCGAGGGGCACGACACCGCGGATAAGGAGCTGGTGGTCGCACCGCTCGGATCGGGAGTCGGCTGGAGCACCCAGCTTGACCCGTTCCAACGCTCGGCCAATGTCTCCGGGGTGCCGGCGCCGTTCGTGAAGCTCCCGACAGCGGTGCACGCCTTGCCCGAGACACAAGAAATCCCGGTCAGCGAGCCACTCTTTGCACCGCTCGGCTCGCGGGTCGTCTGGATCGTCCACCTACTCCCGTCCCAGCGCTCTGCCAGCGTCACCTCGATACCGGTGCCCGTGACGTATTCGCCGACCGCGGTGCACGCGGTCGCCGCGGTGCACGAGACCCCCGACAGCGAGCTGCTCTTCGCACCGCTCGGGTTAGCGGGCGTCTGGATCCTCCAGCCCGTCCCACCAAGACGCTCCAGCAGCATCCGCGCTGTCAGGGTCGGAAGCGTGCGACCCGCCAGATAGCTCCCCACGGCGATGCACGCATCCGGCGAAGTACACGACACCGCCGAGAGGAAGGGGAACTTGCCGTTTGGATCAGGAGTTGAGCCCACAGTCCAGCGGTGCGTCTCGTTCGAGCGCTCGGCCAATGTCACTTGGATGGACTTGCTGTTGGTGTATTCGCCCACCGCGATGCACGTGCTCATCTGAGTACATGACACTCCCAACAGAGGGAGCCCGTCCGGGCTGTTCGCAGTGGGAGTCGTCTCGATCGCCCAGCTCGTCCCGCCCCATCCCTCCGCCAGACTTCGCCAAGTCGCCCCGCCCCCGCTGTTATGAGCCAGGGTGCCGCCCACGGCGGCGCAACCGCCCCCAACCATGCACGACACCCCCGACAGGTTGCTGCCCGCGCCGCCCCAGACATCGGCGGCGGCTGATGCGCCCACCCCGGCGATCGTAGACAACATGAGTGCCCCCAAGACCACCACCCTGAACGGGCGAACCAACACCCACGAGCGGAAGCTTCGCTGATGCGAACTACCCGAATAGGTCCTCCTGCGCATGCCCCGGTCGCTCCTCGCGTCCGAGTGTAGGCATTTCAGCCTGCAAATGAACCCAGCTCAGCGGGGGGACAACCGGCCCGTGAACAGATCGCGGGCCGTGTCGTCCGTTCCGCTCTCGCTAACGCGCGGTTCGGTCCATGCTGGTAACCGGCGGGCATGCACCAGCTTGGGCGACGCCCGTCACTTCGAACCCGTGACGTTCATAGAACGAGATCGTTCGAGGATTGGGGGTCTCGAGAAACGCTGGAAGATGGTCGGCGTCGACGATCGCCAGACACTGCGCCAGCAGTGCGCCGCCGAGTCCTGCTCCCCGTCGCGGAGGGTCGACGCCCAGCCACGGTAGATACCAGTGCTCGTAAGCTGGATGCAGGCGTTCCATCTGCTCCAGCACCGCGAACGTGTCCCCGTGCTGGTTCGGTGCGACACACTCCGTGAGCACGGCGCTGATCGCGTCTGAGTTCGGCTCGGCACCCGGTGGAATCCACATGGCTGCAGCCGCGAACTCATCCAGCGTCCACACCGTGCCTCGGATAGACGCCTCGCCACCGAATGCGGCGACGAACCGCGGGAAGTGTGTCAGGTACTGCTGGGGCTCAGGAAACAGCCAACGCTCGACCGGATCATCGATGAAGGCCGAGACAAGAGTTGCGATCACCCTCGGCTGGTCGCTCTGGCAGGCTGGCGCAAACGACAACGTGCTCATTCGACGGGGTCCCGCTACGGGCTTTGACCCATCAGTCCGAGCTGAGTGAGGAGCGCAAACTGGTCGTAACAGGTGTGGTAGGCCACGCAGCCCCCATCGGTTCGCCCTCGCCGTCGTTGGTCGGGAGAGGGCCGGTGTGGGCGCCAGTGAACCGGCCCTCTACCGCCACGATCTCGCCAGATTCAACGGTCTGCTCGACGATCGCGCGCGCATCTGGCATCGCGCGCTCGAATACCTCCAGATACTCGCGAAAGCCATCGCGGCCTCGGACCTGTCCCATGCCCGGATCGCCGATCTCCGGATCGTCTGCACAGACCCACAGTGCAGCGTCGATGCTCCCGGCGCCGAACTGCTCGTAGAAGCGACCGACAACCTCGCCCGCTGCATCCGAACTCATATCTCGCTCCTCTGACCGGGGACGGCGCGAACGAACTACCGGGCGGCATGGCATTACCGCAAGCCGCAGGTCGATTTGACGCGCCAATGCCGCTGTTGGCGTGCTTGCGCTCGTCATCCGCAGCTGAGGTTGCTCGGTGGAGTTCCGCCGATGTAGGTTCGCCACTGGCTCGGGGTGAGCGGCCGGCCTGCAGTGGTGCAGGCGGATTGGATCAGCGTCCTGGTGGAGAAGTCTCGGTCGATGATCTGTGAGCTGTTGAAAGCCAGAGATTGCACGATCGTGAGCAGATGGCTGCCGTCAGGAGAAAACGTCAGGCCGAGCTTCAATCCGTCGGACGGTGGAAGCGGGGAAGGGATCGTTGCGAGCGTCGTGCCCGAGGTCAGGTCCACAAGAACGATTGTGCCGTCCGAGCGCTGGCGTGCGACGAGGTGTCCGGTTGGATCGGGGATCGGGAGAAATTGGCTGTAGCTCTCATCGCCGGGGATCACTCGTTGGAGTGTCGTTCCGCGAGCATTCCACACGTAGAGGTTTCCGTCCGATCCCTGGATCAGCAGACGCGATCGGGCATAGCTGACGAAGAGCGCGTCAGTTGTTGCGTTGCGCGCGATCGTGCGTCCGGAGTTGAGGTCAATGATCACCACCGTCCCACTGTTGTCGAGCGCAACCAGACCGTCGGCTGGGTCGATCGCCGGCACTCCGGCGTACACCGCGCCGGAGGCCATATTGAAGTTGCGAGGCGCGCGGATCGTATGCACGACCACTCCGGTGCCACGATCTTGAACGAGAATGTTGCCCGACTGGTCGACGAGAATCAGCCGGCGATGATCCGAGGTCAGCGCCATCGCCAGGATCGGAGCGCGATCGTCGAGTCTGGGTAGCGCTTGGACATCGGCCGGCAGTGCTCTCACCTGCGCGGTACGAGAGACCAACAGCTGACCTCCGTCCCACAGCGGGGTGCCGTTCGTAGCGGCGCTGACGGACTGTGGTGGCGCTGCGCTCTCCAAATTTTGGATCAGCAGCTGACCGGTGGTGTTGTTGAGTATCGCTACCGTGCGCCCGTCGGGCGAAATCGTTGCCAGCGCGCCGCCGCACCCATTACAAGGTGCGGTTAGCGCAGTTGTCTGCACGCGCGCGAGCCGGTCCAGCTGTAACAGATTCCAGCGTGCGATTACATCGGCTGTCGCTGACAGCAGATGGTTGGCATCACCGACGAACTGCAGAGCGTCGGGGTTTATGCTGCCGTTTCCGGTCAGGGCGATTGGTGTCTCAGCCGCCGCGTTGGCCTTCGTGACGGGGCTCACGTAAACCGTTCCGCTGTCTCCTGCTGCCAGCGCACGACCGCCGTAACTCAAGGCGAGCGCGGTTGTTTGGCTAAGCGGGGCGTGCGCATCAAAAGGCTCGTCGCCAGGGAAGTAGTCGGTGGCTCTGTCGGTCGGCCACACCGGGATGGTCGGGGCGCCGTTCGTGGTCGTGACAAAGCTCGCATCAGGCGATACCGCGACGTCGCTCTGATGGGCACCCAGAGCGCCGGCGGATGAACCTTCGGGAGCCCAGTCCGATAGCCGGTGCCATTGCCACGGTCCACCCTTGGACAACATGAACACCGTGCTGTCCGAGTTGAGGATCGTTGGCTCGTACAGCGCTGGCGCGCCGAGCTGGTGGATGGCGGTGACCCTCCCGGAGGCGCCATTCACAACCTCGACATACTCCGGCCCGCCTGAGGACGGCGACTGGCAGTTCACGATCGCCGTCTGCCCGGTGGACGATATGCCGACTGAGGTCGCCATCGCACCGGAGCCGCATCGCAGCGGCACCGAGCCCCGTCCGGGCCACGCAAGTGTCGCGGCGGTGCCGTTGGTGGCGACGATCGTACGGCCATCAGCGCTCACTTCGACCTGGCTGACCACTCCATACTGACCAATCGGACGACCGCCCAGCGACGCGACCTGCGTCAAGCCGGATCGCCCCGGCACACGACGCATCACCCGGCCGTCTGAAAGCTCCGCCACCACGCTGCTCCCGTCGGCGCTGCCCGCCAACGAAGCCACCGTGCCTCCCATCGGCAAGTATTGCTCTAGGTGTGGGCTGTACAGGTCCGCCTGAATCAACGCTCCCAATGTCTGCGGGTTCGGATCGGTCCGGTAAGCCCTGACCGCCAGCAGCAGCGCCACGTCGAGGTTGGAGCCAAGCTCACTCTCTGTCACGGCGGCGAGCTGACGCGATGTCGCGACCCGCGCCTGGGTCAACGCGTTGCTGCGCTGAACAATCGCAAAAATCGTCGCCGCGACCATCCCGACCAACAGTGCTGTCAGCGTCACCGCCACACCACGAACCAGCCGCCGGGTACGACGGCGCTCGCGCGACGCCGCCGCCACCAATTCGTCCTTATCGACGCCACGAAGCGTCGCCGCCACACTGACGATGGCATCCTGAAGCTGAGGATTGATGTTCGACAGCTGCTCCGCCTCTTGGCGGATCGGCGCCTCGAGCCATCGAGGCTCATTCTCAAACGCGCGACGAAGCGATGGCGGCAGGGCGTTTGAGAACTTCCAATCAAAGTCGTTCTCCTGCTCATCCCAGCGGACCTGACCGCCCGTCACGACAATCATCAACCGATCCGCAGTCCGGTTATCCAGCCACCACTGGACCTCCCGATCCACCCACTCTGAGGCAGCCGCCGCAGGGGAAGCGAGCAGAACCAGCCACCTAGCCTGAGACATCGCCTCGACGATCGACGGCCACAGCCCCGGCTCAAATCTCAGATTGGTCTCATCACGAAACAGGCGCAGCACGCGCGTCCGGTTCCACGGCTTTGCGAACTTCTCGACGCCACTCTGAAGAATCGGCGCCAGTCCCCCGTCGCTCTCGTGGCTATAGGAAACGAAGGCGTCATACCGAATGGGCCCCGTACTCCCATCCGCCTGTCCGACAGAACCGCCGGCGACAACCCCCTCTCTGCCCTCAACCATCCGGCCAAGTCTCGCAACGCACCCCACCGAGGTCAATTGCCCAACCCCCGCCAAGAGTTCAGGGGGCGACGAGGGGATCCGCCAGTCGCTCGCCACCAACGCGGATCAATGGTCGCGAGCCGATCGCGCGCGTCGGCATCGCATCAGAACCACGTGATCGGCGGCGTAATGCCGGGTTCTCGCTTCTTGTCGGGCCGAGTTGTGGCTGGTCGCGATCCGCATTCCCGTCCGAGTAGCCTGCGCATCGATGTCCGATCGCATCGAACGGATCACTCCGGCCTACCGTGGCGTGATGATCGCGGCCCGTGCCGGGGTCGTTTGGTGGGGCCGCCTGGAAGTGACGGGTGTCGAGCTGCTGCCGCTCGGAGGGCCGCTGCTGCTCGTCGGCGACCACGACAGCTACTGGGACACGGTTGCGACCGGGATCGCGGCGATGGGCCGTCGGCAGATCAGGGCGCTGGCTAAGTCTTCGATGTGGAAGAACAAGCTGCTTGGTGCGGTCTTGACCGGGATGGGTCAGATCCCGATCGAGCGTGGGTCCGGCGACACCGGGGCGCTTGACCGCGCGATCGAGGAGCTGCGAAAGGGTGCGTGCATCGGGATCTACCCTGAGGGCACCCGCTCGCTCGGACGGGTGCTGCGAGCCCGTAGCGGCGTTGGCTACTTGGCGCGCGCCGTGCCGCAGGCGACGGTTATCGGGGTCGCGTGCAGTGGCACCGTCGCGATTCCGCGGTTCCCAAAGGAGCGTCCACGCGTGCGCGTTGAATTCTTCGAATTCGATCGAGGAGCGATCGAGCCCAGTGAGTCGCCGCAGGAGTACAGCACCCGCCTGCTCGGCCAACTCCGTGAGCGCGCGCCGATCGAGGTCGCGGGCCGCAAGCGTGCCACGGCGCTCGCCGGCCGCGTCCCCGTCTGGTCTTCGGAGCTGGCGATCACCGGCAAGCCCGGAGGCAAGGGCGCACTCGAGGAAGCGCTCAGCCAGGCCGCAACAAAGCGAGACTAGCTTCTGCCCGCCAGCGGCCCACGGCGACGGCGGCGGCGAAGGCACCCTCCGAGTTGACCAAACGAGCGCCGACTAACAGCTAGCCTCCTCGCATGGGTCTCGTCATGTTCGTGAAGCCCGGCTGTCCGTACTGCAAGGCGGCGCGAGAGCATCTCGCCGCTCAGGGAGAGGCGGTGGAAGAGCGCGACGTCACGGCCAACGACGAGTGGAAGGCCGAGCTGATGGCGCTCACTAACGGCCGGGGACTGGTGCCCACGATCGTGCGCGATGGGCGACGCGAGCAGGTCGGCTTCCCGCCAGGCCGCGGTTGAACGGTTCACTAAAGAGCGCGCCGGTCGGCTCGCAAACAGGCGGTGGCATGGGAAAGGCCGCGTCACCCTGGTCGGAAGGCGTTTCTGCTGCCAGATGGCGCTGGTCCTGGGCCGGTGACGACCCATCCGGGACGACTAGCGGGCGTCTGAGAGTTTGGCCTCGGGGAGGGTGGGTTGGAAGAGCTCGATCGGGTTGCCGGCTGGGTCCTCGACGAGGATTTGCTTGCCGCCGACGCCGGTGATGATGTCGCTGCGGAATCGGGCTCCGTGCTCGCGCAGGCGCGCAACGGTCGAGTCGATGTCATCGACCTCGAGCTGGAAGCGGTTCCATCCGCCAGGCTCGGGCAGCGTTCCGTCCGGCATCGCCTGGCCGCCGCCCGGCCCGCCGCCAGGAGCCGTTAGCACCAGGCGCAGGTCGCCGCGAGCGAGCATCGCGAAGCTGGGAGCCGGATGCATGGTCTCCTCGAATCCGAGCTGCCGGCAGTAGAAGTCGATCGCGGCGTCGACGTCGTCGACGATATACCGAACGCTGACTTTGGGCATGTCGTCTCCTGAGGTTGTTGTACTTGTACCGTATGCGTTGCGGGGCGAGATTAGGAAGGACGTAGATCCGGCGCCAGATGCTTTCATCCGGGTCGGGACTGTGACTGGGCATCATCGGAGCGGGTTTGGCGAACGAACCAAAGCCATTTGAGGTCGACGAGTCCGGGCGCTTGTTCCACGGCACGAAAGCCGATCTGCGGGTGGGAGATCTGCTCGAGCCCGGCCGCCGCTCGAACTACGCGGAGGGAAGGACGGCGAACCACGTATACGTCACCGCGACCCTGGATGCGGCGACTTGGGGAGCGGAGCTAGCGGTGGGGAGCGGCCGCGGCCGGATATACGTCGTTGAGCCCCTGGGGCCCCTCGAGGACGATCCCAACGTGACGGACAAGAAGTTCCCCGGCAATCCGACGAGGTCCTATCGCACCCGTGACCCCGTTCGGGTCGTCGGGGAGCTACTGGACTGGGTGGGGCACTCGCCCGAGCAGCTCAGGGCAAGGCGGGAGCGCCTGGACGAGCTCAAGTGCACGGGCGCCGACATCATCGACGACTAACGCGATCACCGAACCGCGGCCGCGGGCGAGCCGGGAGCGTCGTGGCGAATCACCCTGGAGTCACCACAGCAGCATTCTCAGCCGAGATCGTGTCCCAAGGGCTATGGCTTGGATCGGGGGGCAGCGCGACGCCGCGGGCGACATCGAATTTCCATGGTCCCACCAGCGCCGGGGCGGTCGCGAAGGCGGTGAATTCGGTCAGATACCCCATGTCACTGAATTGCTGATAGACGGTTATCGGCATCACGTAGCGTCCGCGTTGTTGATATGGAAACGTTCGGCTCGTGATGCTCCAGGAGTAAACCGATCGCACCGAGGCGCGGCGGGCGACGGCCAAAGTGTGGCGAATGGTGTTTTGCAAGAGAATTCGGCGCGGGGATTCGATCGCACTGACGCGAGTGAGCTGAGGAGCCACTGCCTTATCTGCGATCTCCACCTCCTCGCCTCGCCGGAAGACCGCCGTATTCCGGACCGTCAGCACCCTCGCACCGGTCTTCGCGTCCGCGGTGAGACGTTGCACCCTTGCGAGGGCGCCCGACAGAAGGGGGTTGCAAGAGCAACGGACGTACGCGCCCTGGGGATCACTGAACGTAACCATGGCCTCCGTCCACCTACTACGCCCGTGCACCAGTTCGTTCCCCGAGTAGTAGAGGTAGTACTTGTGACCAAGCTTGCGAACAGACCCGGTGTTTCCGACTCCATTCGACTCCCACGCCGCACGACTCGGGCGCAGCACCACACCTGCCTTTGTCCACGACAGGCCATTCGCGCTATACGCGTAAGCAATCCGCTCTGTCTTTCCATCATTGGCGTCGTACCACATCTTCCACCGCTTCCCCGGATTCGGGTCACTCTTGTCATACATGACGGTCGGAAACCAGACCCCGGCCGAATCAGGCTGACCAAAGCCTCCGATACGGACTATCGGGTTGCCCGAATACTTGGTGTAAGTGCGACCCTGATTGCTGCTGGTGGCAACACCGATCTGCCAGTGCCTGCCGTCATAGCCAGCGTAATAGAGGTAGGTGACGCCGTTGGCCGAAACCACGTCGGGCCCGTGTACGGAGCTGTCCTCCCACCCCGAGCCGGGGGTGAGCAGAGGCCTGCGTGCGGTCCGCTCCCAGTGAATGCCGTCCCAGGACACAGCACGACCTATCGAGTAATGACCGTCACCGTTCTGACCGTTGTAATACATGTCGAGTAGCGGACGCCTGGCTTGATGGTCACGTTGCGACGGGCGAGCTCGGGCCACAGCGAAGCCCCAGAGCGTGGCCAGCACAAGGGGTATGAGAACTGCCCAGCGTGCGCCCGACGAGACACGTCGGGGGTTAGCCAAACCACCGTAGGCGTTAGGAGTCTTCACATCCGGTAGCCGGGGTTCACACGGAGGACTGCTCCCCAAGGCAGATCGGGGTGAGCAGCCCGGACGACATCGACCGATACGCCAAGCTTCTGCATGATCGCGAGCGAGTGATCAGCCAGCCCCTGTGTGTTCGAGCCCGCCGGGGAACGCTTCAGCGTGGAGTTGATGTAGATCGCGCTCAGGTCGCCGAAATCCCAGTGCGACTCCTCGCACAGCTGCTCATCTCTCTCGCTCAACATGGTCCCTCCAAGGTTCCGTGGCGGTAGCGGGACTCAGATCAGCACAGAAGCTCGGGTCTCGCTGGGCTCGCGTGCCAGACGGTCATCGCCGGCTATGGCAATCAGGTCGAGCGCGGATGTGTGCAGGAGGGAGCCGGCGACCGCGGCACGGTCGACCGGTTGCGATGTCGCCCGCGCAACTATCCGATCCGCCCTTGCGCGCACGTCATCCAGCGTGATCTGGGGCCAGGGCTGCTTGGTGCGGGCGAGTCTTCGCATCGCTGCCCCGATCGACGCCAGCTCGTCGCGCAGCATGACCGGCACAGGCTCAGACCCGGCAAGCGGCCGAACCGCGGCGCGCGCGGTGCCAAGCACCGCTTCGGCCAGCGCGTCGAACCGATTGAGCCGCACGATTTCGGCTTCAACGATCCCACGCAGGTGCCAACGCCGGGGCGCTATCCGGACGTTTGCGCTGGCTGTCGCTCGCGCGCTCGCCAGCTCCGACAGTCGTGCGTGAACCTCCGCCCCGCGCGCCAGCGCCCACTCCGCGCCCGGGTCGATCGACCGGGACAGCATCTCGACTGCCTGCTCGACGGTTATCGCCAACTGCGCGAGCAGCCCCGCCTCCGCCTCGTGCAACAGCTTCAACGGATGGGCGGGAAACAGTCCAACACCCAGAACCATCCCGATGCCGCCGCCGACCAGCGCATCGACTGCGCGCTCCGCTCCGGTGCCATGCCTGTGCAGCGTCACCACGAGGATCGCCGACGCCGCGGCCTGATTGGCGAACATCATCCCGCCGGCGAAGAAACCGCCGCCACCGGCGACCGCGATCGCGAGCGTTACAAACACGATCACCCCGAGCGCGACGGTCGAGATCCCGATCGTCCCGCTCAACAGCTCGCCGACCGCGATCCCGAGGAGCACGCCTCCGACAAGCTGGAGGATGCGGCGAAAGCGCTGGACCCGGCTGGTCGACAGCGACACCGCCGCGGCGATTGGCGCGAAGAACGGCTGCGGATGACCCAGAAGGCTGTGGGCGATCTGCCATGAGAGCGCCGCAGCGACGGCAGTCAGCGTGATCGGACCGATCGCCGCTCGCATCCGGGCGGCGCCTGATTTCAGGATCGCAGGTGCACGCTCCACTGGTGCATAGGATCACGGATACGACCGGTGCCTGCGGGAGAACACAGGGCTACGGCGGGGTGGGCTGGGGTCTTATTCGCGATCGGGCGCCACGGGCGCCGCGCCACCATGGCTCGCTTGATCGCTGGACCTGCCGAGGTTGTCGCCCCACTGCGGTCGGAACTGGATGCTGATCCGTGCCCCCAGACAGGTGGCCGTTTTGGGGATGCCGTGCAGCCACGTCCGCTGGCAGCTTCCGCCCATCACAAGTAGATCGCCGTGGCCGACCTGGAGGCGCAGTCCCGGGCCGCGCGATTTCGGGCGTAGCGCGAACGGCCGGCGCGAACCGAGCGACACGATCGCCACCATCGTGTCGCGCGGGCTCTCGCGGGCGATGCGGTCCCCGTGCCAAGCGACGCTGTCGTTACCGTCGCGGTACAGCGCGAGCCCAGCGCTGACGAACGGCTCGCCGAGCTCCTCTGCGTAGTGGGCGCTCAGCGCCGAGCGGGCCTCATCGAGCACCGGATGGGGCAGCGCCGCGCCCCGAGGGTAATGGGCCAGCAGCCGGGGAACGCTCACCGTGCTGTCATAGATGTGCATCTGCTCCTCGCGCCACGCGACGGCGCGCACCAACACGTTGAAGAGCTCGTCCGCCGCCGTGATGAAGCCTGGCCGAAGGTCAATCCACGCGCCGTCGGTCAGCGATCGCCGCTCGACTGCGGGGCCGAGCTCGGCGACGCCGAGTTCGCCCGAGGAGCCAAACAGCGCGGGTTGGACGACGAGCGACACCCGATGCAGTCTAATCGCCGCACGAACGCACGTTCGTCGTCCGGCTCAGTGCTCTCGAGGCTCCAGGAGCACCAGCGGGATCTCGCGCGAGGTGCGGGTTCGGTACCTCGCCCAGTGCGGGTTGTACTCGGCGGCCTTCGGCCAAAGGCGGCGCCGCTCCTCGGCGTCGGCCTCCCTGGCCCGAACGTTCAGGCACTTGCGGCCGATCTGCACCTGGGTTTCGGGATGTGCCCGGAGGTTGTGCAGCCACGACGGATGCCGTTCATGGCCGCCCTTTGACGCGACGATCAGGAGGTTGTCTCCATCTGGCATGTAGACGAGCGGGGTAGTGCGGAGCCTGCCGCTCCTGGCACCCACGTGGTCGAGCAACAGGAGCGAAGGCAGGCCGGGGATATGCCCACCGATCCGGCCGTTGGTCGCGCGATAGACGGCAGCATGGCCGCGCATCAGCGGGCCGAGCAAGAACCACAGATGGTCGGCGACGTCTAGGTAATCGATGCGCCTCTAGCTACCCGGCCAATCCGGTGTCAACCGCCCTCGGGAAGGGCACGGCTGGCTCAGCCGCCACGAAACGCTTTGGTTCGCCCTCGCCTCGCTTCGCGCTCGCCTCGCTTCGCCGTCACGGGCGCTTGAACGTCAGCGCCGGCGATTCTGGATCACGAGCGTGATGCGTACGTGACGAACGTAGCCTGGCTCTTGAGCGTTCCGCTGGCGGTGTAGCAGGCCACGTCGCGCACGAGGACCTGAGCAGAGGCGGCCGACGTGGCCCAAGGCGACAGCAGATTGCAGAAGCCCGCGGCCACCTTGAAGGCCGTGACCATGACGTTGTTGGGGAGGAGGCCGACCCGCGGGAAGGTCACGAGCCGGAGCCCCGTGCCGGCGGTTCTGATCGAGTTGGTGCCGCCCGCCGAATTGAAGTTCACCCCCGGCGGGAGCGGCGCGTACGGCCCGGCGACAAGAGGCTGATTGTCAAACGTGTAGGCGAACAGCTTGGGCTGGGTGCCAAGCACCGTTCGACCCCGGTGATAGGTCAGCGTCCAGCCGGTGCTGAGCGGCGCGATGCCGGCGTTGTAGCAGCGGACCTGGAAGATCTGGCCGGTTGCCTTTGGCGTCCACCCGCCGACCTCGCACTTGGCTGGCTTGCTCGCATTGACCGCGGTCACCTGCACGTTCCCGACCTCGGTCGAGGACCCCAGGCCGGAAAGCACGACCTTCCAGACGCCGACGGGGCCCGGGATGACGTGGTTCGCCCCGCCCGAGGAGTTGAAGCTGGTGACGACTCCCGGTCCGGGCGTGAAGCGGACATAGCCGTACGCGCGGCCTTTCGGAATCGGCCCTTTCGAGCTCGTCGTGAACGTGATCGTGAACGGGACAAAGATCGCAGCGCCTCCTGGCCGGAAGCATCGGACTCGGGCGACCTCGTTTGGTCCGGATGGACCCCATGTCTGTGCCTGGCACCAGGCCGGCTGAGAGGTGACGGCGGTCACGTGAACGACGCCGCCCTTGGTTGCAATCTTCGGGAAGCTCACGGACACCTGTCCGATCAGCCCGGGGGTGGCATGAACCTTGAACGGCGCTGGCCAGCTGCCTGCCTGATGGTTGACAGTGGGCACGCTCGGAACTGACGGGTTGTCAACGTATGCGAATCCCCACCGATCGGGGATCGCTGCGTGCGCAATCGTCGCCGTCAGCGCCGCCGCCGCGGTCGTGAGTCCGAACGCCGCCAAACCCAAAGCCGCCTGACGTCTGATGTTGATCGCGATGCCCACGGCCCCACGATGATCATAGCCCCGAACACGTCCCTTGTCACTACCGTCGACCCAGTCCGCGGGGTAGGCTGCGCGCCAAGGCGCAGCGCTGAGCCGACGTTCGATACTGAGGAGGGGCGCGATGGGTGGGCTGCAGTTGAGGCGAGTGACGGAGATTGGTGGCAAGCGGCTGCCGTTCCTGCGGTGGTCGTTTCTGCGGATGGCGGTTGGAATGCCGAAGCTGATGAGGGACTGGCAGGTTGGCGACGGCCGCGAGGAGGCGCTTGCGCAGCACGTGCTTGCAACTGCCCGCCAGGGGGATCTCGATGACGTGATCCGGACGATCGACAGGTTCTGCTACGAGCAGAGCTTCATGATCAATGTCGGCGACGAGAAGGGCGAGATCCTCGATGCCGCCGTTCGGCGCACGGATCCGAAGCTCGTCCTGGAGCTCGGTACGTACTGCGGCTACAGCGCACTCCGTGTCGCGCGGGCGATGGGCACCGATGCGAGGCTCGTCTCGGTCGAGTTCAACTCAGCGAACGCCGCGATCGCGCGCCGAATCTGGGATCACGCGGGCGTCGGCGAACGGCTGACGGTCGTCGTCGGCACGCTTGGCGATGGCGGTGCGACTGCCGGGCGGCTGGAGGCCGAGCAGGGATTTGCGAAGGGCTCCGTCGACCTGGTCTTCATCGACCACGACAAGAACGCGTACCTCCCCGACCTCGAGCTGATCGTCGAGCGTGGGTGGCTGCACCCGGGCTCCGTGGCGGTCGCCGATAACGTCAAATTCCCCGGTGCGCCGAAGTATCGGGCCTACATGAGGCAGGCCGAGGGCAGCGAGTGGCGCTCGGTGGAGCACTCCACGCACGCCGAGTACCAGACGCTGCTGAAGGACATCGTGATGGTGTCGGACTACCTCGGAAGCTGAGCTACTCCGGGCGTTCCGCGGCGAGCATCTGCCTGGCCTCGTCGGAGTGGTCGATCACGACCTTGCCGTGATCTGAGGGGTCGTACAGGACGACGAACCGGTCATGGCGTTCGCTCGGCTCGACATCCTCACTCCAATCGAGCAGCTCGTCCACCTTGGCCTCGAATGGCTCCTCCCCCTCGGGCTCGACGAGCAGCACGAGCTTCCAGAGCAACTTCACGTCGACGACACCGCGCGCGGACGTACCCGACGTTTTCTCGCGCCAGGCCGTCCGCTCCGCCTCGCGTACGGTCGCGAGCGCGCGCCGGCCGCTTTTCTCCAGCTCCCGTCGAAGAAAAGGATGGTGTCCCAACATCGTTACCTCCTGATCACGCCGTGACGGTACCGGACGACTCCGCGGCCGTTTTCCAGCCCGGGCGCCTCAGTCTGTGGAGCAAAAGTGGTGGAAGCAGGCCGACCAGGAGGGTACCGGCGACCAGCGCGACGACGTATACGGGGGTGCTGAGGTGACCGAGCTGGCTTGGCGGAAGGAAGCCGACGACACACGCCGCTGCTGAGGCGAGCGTTCCGACGACGCAGATCAACACGAGCGCAGGTGCTCGGTAGCCGCGCTGGTGCTCCGGTTCTCGCCGGCGCAGACGCCGCGCGGCGACGAACATCAGGATGTACATGATCAGATAGACCTCGGTCGCCAGCGCGGCGAACACCCAATAGGCGCGCGACACGCTCGGGACCACCGCGTAGAGCACGCCGATCAGCGTGATGACGATGCCCTGAGCGGCAAGGATGCGGACCTGGACACCCTGAGCGTTGAGCTGTTGAAAGTACGTCGGCATGTATCCCCGTTCGCGGGCGATCTCCAGCAGGCCGGTTGACGGCCCTGTGAGCCAGTCGAGCAGTCCACTCAGGGACGCCACCACGAGCCCGACGGCGACGATCGGCGCCACGACATTCAGCCCGAAGTGGTCGAGGAGAGCCTTGAACGCCTGCATGACCCCCGCCGTGAAGCTGATGTGCCCCCCGGGAACGGCAACGGAGATCGCCAACGTCGGGAAGATGAATATCAGCAGGATCATGACGACGGCCAGAAGCGTCGCTCGCGGGAACTCGCGGGGAGCGTCGCGAAGATCGTCGACGTGGACCGCGTTGACCTCCACGCCGGCGTAAGTGAAGAAGCCGTTGACGATCAGCACGATGCTCGTCAGGCCGTGCCAGGGTGGCAGCAGGTGGTGCCCGTTGAGGGGAGCGGCGGAGTGGTTTCCCTGCAGGTGGTAGATCGCGGCGAGGACGACGAGCAGCAGCCCCGGGATCAGCGTGCCGATCAAGATCCCCCATGACGCGAGCCTGGCGGCCGCAACCACACCTCTTGCCGAAACGAGGACCGCGGCCCAGAACAGAACGATGATCACGATCATCGTGTAGAGGCCGCTGTGGGCGAGGTGGGGTGCAAACACGTAGGCCAGGGTGCTCGCTATGTACGCAAGCACCGCCGGGTAATAGAACGTCGTCTGCGCGAACTGACACCACACTGCGACGAACCCCATCTTCGGCGAGATCCCCTCGCTGACCCAGTTGTAGACGCCGCCCTGCCACCCCGACGCAAGCTCCGCCGACACCAGCGAGGCGGGCACCAGGAACACGATCGCGGGGACGACGTACAGCACCACTGAGGCGAGGCCAAACACCGCCATCGCAGGAGCCGCGCCCAGGTCGCCCACCGACCCCAAGGTCAGCAGCGCCATCGCCAGCCAGGTAATCGTCGCCCGCCGCGTCGGAAGCGCGGCGCGCACACTACGCGGGTGCCTGCGAATCATTCCCACCCATCAGACTCTCACTTCGGGCGGCGGTAACGCTGATTGATCTGAGTGGCGCGCTTCAGAGGTTCCAGGCGTGACTGGGACTTAGGGCGCAGCCGCGGAGGTGGCGGATCGTGGCGTAGTGCTCGCCCTCGGCAGCGGCGCCGGTGAGCTTGATGGCGGAGCCGTCGGCGAGGCCGGCTGGGAGCGTAACGGCGAGAAGCCGCCGGCCGCGGATCGTCTGGATCCGCTGCCCGTCGAGGTACACCGTGACCCGGACGATGCTCACGCCGCGGCCCCCGTCGCGGATGGGTATGACGGCGCGGAGTTGCGCAGGGCAGTCCGCAGCCGCGATGTCGGTGGCGTGCGCAGGCCAGGCGAACGGGCCCGGGGCGGCGGGATGGTGGTGGGCAGGCTTGACGAGCAGCGTGACGGCGCCAGCGCCGGGCCGGTTGCGCAGCAGCAGGCGGTTGGCGTCAGGCGCGGAGACGATTCGCGCGCCGCTCACCTTGACCGTGTAGCCGGTCGGGTAGCGGAGGGCCGGAAGCTCGACCTGCGTGTCGGTGCCGGCGGGGAAGCTACCGCCGTCGACCGGCCGCGTCGCGTAGGCGAGCGTGAACCGACCGGAGTTCGGATCGTAGGACCAGCTGCTGGGCGTCCCGGCGATCAGCTGTGGATAGGGGCGAACGAGTGCGTCGAGCTCGGCGAGGTTGAGGTTGCCGGGGGCGGTTGGCGCGATGTCGCCGCGCTTGACGATCGCGGCTGGGCTTCCGCAGCAGTCCTCATACGCCCACACCGTCCATCCATCCAGGTGCTGGTCGGCCTCGTTCTCCATGCGCTGCACGAGGGCCACATCGGTGTTGTTGCCCCACTCGTCCATCAGCAGCGCATCACCGGTGGCGGCCGATCGCGCCTGCGCGTTGTCGAACACCATGTTCTCGTCGATGCTGCAGTCCCCGTTCGGATCGGGCACGGCCGGCTCGCCGGGCATCTCCGCCAGGCAGTAGTTGTGAAATGCGAACAGGAGCCCGGGGTCGTGGAGGTCCCCCAGCTGGGTGGCTGCGCCGAAGTCGAACAGCAGATTCGGCTCGTACACGATCAGACGCCGAAAGCCGCTCGACCGGATCGCGGGGATCACGTGCCTGTAGAAGCCGGTCAGGGAGGTCTGATCGAAGCCGCCCGGCGGGCAGCCGTTTGGGTTCGCGCACGACGGCCAGCGCGAGCCGGGCCACGGCTCGTTGAGGAGCTCGAGTCCGAGCAGTCCGGGTGCGTCCGCCAGGGTGTGGGCGATCCGAGCCAAGCCGCTGGCGTAGTGGTCCTGCAGACCGACCCCGTCGCCGGCGGGTGTATTCGCCCACAGGTTGTCCCATGCGGCGTTCTCCGCCGGATTGTCGAGGTAGCCGCGCGGGAACGGCTGGCGATCGTTGGGCAACCCGTTCGTGTCGGTCATCCACGCCGGGAACCCGTCGCCCCCGACGACCGTGCTGTACTCGCCCTGCATCAGGTTCAGCAGGTCATAGACCCCCGCCGAGGACAGTTCGCGATCGAAGCGCTGGTATCGCTCCAGGTAGCTCGAGTCGAACTGGCCCAGCTGCGGCTCGTAGCCGGCGTAGGCGAAGCTGACGCGGGCGCTGTTGAAGCCCTCGGCAGCGATGAATCTCACGTTCAGGGGCGTGAGGTCGATCCAGCCCTCGACGGTCGTCCCCGGCATGAACTTATCGACCACGACGCCGTGCAGGAGGACGACGCGACCCTGCCGGTCGATCAACCAGCGGCCATCATGGCCAAGCTGTGGAAGCGCGCTCGCGGTCTGCGCGCCCAGCATGCACGCCAGCGACACCGCGCCGATTGCCGCTCTAGCGCGCTTGAGTCTCAGACCGCAGAGCGTCCCGCTCATCCCCGGCCGCCGTCATGGGCGGTGTTCGACGGTGATCCGCGAGCCGTTCAGCACGGTGGTTTGCAGCGCCGGAGAGCTGAGGATGTCCGCCATGCAGAAGCGGTCGCGGACCCACTGCTTGCGGCTGAACAGCCGCGTCTGGTCGAAATGGTGCGGCGAGTCAGGGTTGTCCGAGAGCGAATAGGTGAGGATGTTTCGCGCGATCGGGCAGCTCTGCCGACCCCAGGTGACGACCTGGATGAACGAGGACCCGAGCGTGATCGGGCCATAGCCGACGCCGGGCGTGAACGTCGGGTAGATCGCGTTGAAGATGCCGTTGGGATCGCCGGGGCCGCCATGGATCGGGATTCGGCCCGACGGGGTGCGCACATATTGCTGGGAGCCGACGGTGGCGTTGAGGGCTATGTGCGCGCCGTCGAGATCCTGGATCGCATCGCCTAGCGCTGTGCGGACGGTTGGGTCGTTGGTGTTCAGACCGTATGGCGTGTGCACCGGGTCGCTCGAGCTGTAGGGGTGGCTCCACAGCTCCGTCGCACCGGACGCGTGGGCCCAGAACTGCCTGAACAGCAGCTCACCGCGCGAGCCAAGGTTGGCGTGCAGGTCCCAGTGCGCCAGCACGGTGCAGGCATCTCCGATCGGCACCGGGGGCCCGCTCGAGGTCGGCGCAGTGCCGCCGGCGCTCTGGAACTGACGGCACATCGCGACGAGGTCGTTGCGGGTCAGCTCACCCGAGTAGGAGAGATCGTTGAGGTCCATGGTCTGCATGTCGGACAGCGTGAACCCGCGCGGGCCGAGGTGGTCGTGGCCGTAGACGCGGGCGTCGGTCTCGATCAGCCCGAGCCGCGTGCGCAGGCTCCGCGCGGTGTTCTCGTCGCCGATGATCCGCGCATAACCGGTCAGCGGGTGGTGCGGATTGGACAGCCAGTAGCTGTCGTTGGAGTTGGTGACGTAATCGGAGCGGAACAGGTGCGGCTCGTGGCTTGCCCCGAACAGCCCCGGTTCGACCGAGTCGGGATCGGTTCCCCAGTCGCACGCTGTGCGCGAACCATCCAGGATCGGTAGCCCCACGTCCGTGAACGTCGCCGCTCCCAGCGCGGTATCGCACCGCTGTGCTTCGGCGTTGGTGACGTGCGGGATCGAACCGATGTCGGCGTACAACGCATGACCGGTCCGGTCAGAGACGATCGTGTTGACCCAGGGGATCCCTTCGTACTTCTTGAGGATCTGGTACTCCTGCTGGGCCGACTGCGCCATGTCGGTGTAGAAGAAGTGGTTGAACACGCGGAAGTTGTCGGCGTTGGCGTCGCGCATCGCGAAGGCGGTGGCGGCCGTCCACGGGAGGGGGATGCCGACCAGAGAGTTGAACACCGGGCCATACCGGGTTGAGTACAACGTGCGCGCGTACGGCTTGAGCGACCCGTTGGACTGTCGCACCTGCACCGTGACCGTGCGACGGGTCATCTTCACCGGCTTGCCGTTCTCGAGGTAGCTCGTGGGGTCGCCGGGCACCAGCGTCAGCTGGTAGGGCGTGAAGCGGTAGGCCGTCGAGACGGTGTGGCTCCAGGCCAGCGACATGGTGTGACCGATCAGCACGATCGGCACGCCGAACAGCGTCATTCCGGAGACGTTGACCTTGCCCGGCATCGTGAACTGCAGTTCGTAGAAGCGCTCGTCACCGATCCACGGGAAGTGCGGGTTGCCGAGTAGCAGCCCGTGCCTGTGGTCGCGGGTGCCCGCCGAGCCGATCGCGACCGCGTTCGAGCCGGCCCCGCCGGCGTGGAGCGTGCGCAGGCGAGCGGACAACGCGCTTCCGGTGGCCTGAGGACGGGCGAGCTCCTCGGCGCCCAGGACCGGCAGTCCTGGCGTCGGCGGCTGTGCCTGCGCGATCCCGTCGATCGCCACGTCCTGGCTGGCCAGCTCAACGAGCTGGTAGAAGCGCCGGTAGGCGTCTCCTACCGTGATTGGGTGCACCCAGGCCTTGCCGCGGCAGCGCGGGTCGGGCACGCCGCGTGAGCCCCCGACGCTGCTCAGGTAGCGGTTGTAGCCGTCGACGTAGCCCTCGACCCCTTGGCGCAGCTGTGGTGAGAGGGCGTTCGGCCCGCTGTGAAGCGCGAGCAGCTTGTCGATCACATGCGAGTCGATGATCTGCTGCCAGAACAGGTCCGAGTCGAGGTTGTTGGGCGTGGTGCCGTTGCCCGGCTGCGAGTAGCTGCCGTTCGGGCCGAAGTAGCGCGAGCGCTGCGCGTCGACGGTCACGTAGTCCTCGGCCATCGTGCACAGGTCGTCCTGGGCGAACGCGTACCCGAAGCCGTAGCCGAGGCCCTTCCAGGTGCGCGACTCGATGTGCGGGAAGCCGCCCTCGGTGCGGCGGATCACCGCGTACAAGCCAGCGTCGCGCGCGGCTGGCGCTTGACCGCCGGCGAGCGCGTCGCCGATCGCGGCGCAAGACAGAAACAGCGCGGCGACGCCGACCGCGACGACCAATTGTGACCAGCTTGCCCGCGTCTTCCTCGCACGGCCAATGAACCAGGCGCGTACCATCTGCCGGCGGCGAACCTAGCAGAAGCCTTCGCTTTTGACGCCGGTCCCTCCAGGTTCTAGTGTGTTGGGCGATGCGGGAGAGCGCCGGCTGTGCCAGGCGAGGGATGAGGCTGATCGCCTGCGTGGCCGCGATGTTCCTGGGCGGCGGCGTGGCCCGCGCCAACCAGCTGATCACAATCACGCTCCCGGACCGGCATCGGGATATCCCGTCGAAGTGGCTCACCTATCCGGGCCCGCCGCGCGCGGATGTGCTGCTGCCCGACCGCTACGACTCGCGCAAGCGCTATCCGCTGATCGTGCTGCTTCCGGGCTTCAGCAACACCTACGCGATCCTCGGCCCAAGCATGCTCGATGCCCAGAAGGTCCTCGCCGGGTTGCGGGCGATCGTCGTCTCGCCCGAAGGAGAGACCGGGTGGTACACCGACTGGTACAACCGCGGCGCCTACGGGACTCCCGAGTGGGAGAGCTACATCCTCGACGAGGCGATCCCCCAGATCGTCCGGCGCTACAAGATCCTGCCGCAGCGCCGGTACCACGCGCTGTTCGGGGTCTCGATGGGTGGCCTGGGCGCGGCATACCTGGGCGGCCGGGCGCCAGGGTTCTTCGGCTCGATCGGCGTCCTATCGGGGTTCGTCGACCTTCAAATCGCCCCCGCGATCGTGTCGCTCGGGATGGATGGCCTGAGCGGTGTACCGCCCGGCACGATCATCGGACCCGAGCACGGCTTCTACGCCACCGGTCACAACCCCACTGCGCTGGTGCACAACCTCCAGTACACGCGCGTGTTCGTGAGCGCCGGCAATGGCATTCCCACACCGCCCGACGGCACGGGGGGAGGAGTTGGGAACGCCGAGGAAGCCGGCGTGATCCGCCCGATGTCCAATGCCTACGCCTCGGCACTGCGCCGCGCCAAGATAAACCTCGTGTACCACACCCACACCGGCTGCCACTGCTGGCCGGACTTCCAGGCGGAGCTGCGGGATGCGATCGCGTGGGGACCGTTCAAGCGGGTCGTCGAGCACCCCACCAGCTGGGTCAACCAAACTGTGGCCACCCACGGACAGCTGTGGGGCATCGGCTACCGGTTCGCGTCACATCCGACGGCCGTTGTGAGCTTCACTCGCACTGGTAGGCGGCTCCAGATCAGCGATGCCGGCACAGCGGTCACGCTCACCATGAGCGGTGGTTGTGTCCTGCGCACGGCGACGCCGGCGACCGTGACGCTCCCGCCGAGCGGCTGCGGGTCGAGTAGCGGCCCCTCACCGGCGGATGTCAGGCCGATCCCGGGGAAGGCGCAGAGCTTCACCTACGGCTCGGGGCTCGCCGCCTACCCGTACCTCGTGTACACCCCATCGAGCTACAGGCCGCGTCAGAGGCTCCCGCTGATCGTGATGCTGCACGGTTGCCAGACGACCGCGTACCAGCAGATGGAGGCGAATCTCTACAACCCGCTGGCCGACAAGCGCCACTTTGTCGTGGTCTACCCGGACGTGAATCCGATCGAGGTCGCGCAGCCCGGCCCCACGAAGAACTGCTGGCAGTATCCGAATCCGCAAGATTGGCACCGTGGCGAGGGCGATGACGCGGCAGTCGCAGGGATCACCCGGACGGTGATGCGCCGGTGGAACGTCGATCCTCAGCGCGTCTACCTGATGGGGATGTCGGCGGGTGCGTTCCTCACCGCCGACATGGCGGCCACGTATCCGGACCTGTATGCGGCGGTCGGCGAGAACGCAGGCGCGGACTATGAAGACTGGGAGTGCACCATCCAGGACGCTGTGACACCGCCGGTGACAGTGACAGCTAAGGACGCTTACAGCGCAATGGGACCGCGGGCTCGGATCGTGCCGAAGATTGTGATCGGCGGCGACGCCGACCAAGGGATCCCGCCTGCCTGCGCGGACAGAGCGCTCCAGCAGACCCTGCGCACAAACAACCTCGTGATCGACCACAGTCAAACGAAGCCGATCAGCCTCACCGCGGCGACGGTGCAGCATCGGCAGAAGCCGGGCGGCTACAGCTACACGATCAGCAACTACGTCGACCAGTACGGCTGCGTCATCGGCCAGCGCTACCTCGTGCATGGGATGAACCACTTCTGGTCGGGCGGCTCGAGCAATCCAAAATGGAAGTACTGGACCGACCCGAAGGGACCGAGCGCGGCGCTCGCATCCTGGACATTCTTCTCCCACTTCACGCTCGCCAACACACGTCGACCGTGCCGCGGTGCCTGACGATGGACCCCCGGATCGACGTCATTACTTTGGCCGTCGCCGATCTCGACCGCGCGCTTGCGTTCTACCGCAGTCTCGGCCTCGAATCTGAAGGTGTGGTCGGGACGGAGTTCGTCGGCGACGAGGTGACCCCGGCCGGCGCGATCGCGCTGTTCAAGCTCAAGGGGGGCCTTCTCCTGTCGCTCTACCCCCGTGCCGAGTTGGCCAAGGACGCCAACGTGCCGCTCGGTCCGCCCAAACCGGGCGAGTTCAGCATCGGCCATCTCGTTGCGAGCAAAGCCGACGTCGACGCTCTGCTCGCGCGGGCGCAGGCGGCCGGAGCGACGGTCACCGATCAGCCGCACGACCGCCCGTGGGGTATCTACTCCGGCTACTTCCGCGATCCCGACGGTCACCTCTGGGAAGTCATCTGGAACCCGCGGATGCCGCCCGCGCAAGGGGTCGCCTAAACCGGGTCCGAGAGCGGTATGCTCGGCCCACGATGACCGGGGCACTCACGGCGTGTCCGTGATCGAGGAAGCCGGTGGCCGGACCGGGCCTGGACTCGATCAGGCGGCGGCTGCGGGCGGGGTGCGCGAGCTGGCGATCGAGGTGTCCGGTCTGCGCATGTCCTATGACGGCGTTGAGGCGGTTCGCGGCATCGACCTGCGCGTGTTCAAGGGGGAAATCTTTACGTTCCTCGGCCCCAACGGCGCGGGCAAGACGACGACCGTCGAGATCCTCGAGGGACATCGCAAGCGCACGGCCGGCGAGGTCCAGGTGCTGGGCGAGGATCCCGAGCATGCGGACCGCGCGTGGCGCGCCCGTGTCGGCGTGGTGCTGCAGGCATCGCGGGTGGAGCCGCAGCTGACCGTGCGGGAGTGCCTCGAGCTGTACGCCGGCTACTACCCGAAGCCCCGACCCGTGCAGGAGGTGCTGGAGCTGGTCGGGCTGAAGGCCAAGGCGAATTTGCGGGGCAGTCACCTGTCGGGTGGGCAGCAGCGGCGCGTCGACGTGGCGCTGGCGCTGATCGGCGACCCCGAGTTGGTGTTCCTCGACGAGCCGACCACGGGATTTGATCCCTCGGCTCGGCGCTCGGCATGGGAGATGATCGACGGGCTTCGCAACCTCGGAAAGACCGTCTTCCTGACCACACATTACATGGACGAGGCCGAGGCGCTGGCCGATCGAATCGCGGTGTTGCGCGGCGGCACGATCGTGGCCGAGGGCACGCCGGGGACGCTCGGGGGACGCGACCGAGCGTCCTACCAGATCAGCTTCACCGCCCCGGACGGCGTCGCGCTCGCGCAGCTGCCTGTGCCCCCGAAGTCGACCAGCCCGCACGGCGAGTCGACGCGTGTGCTGATCGAGAGCGACCAGGTGATGGAGACATTGCAAGCCTTGTCGGGCTGGGCGCTCGAGCACCGCTACCAGCTCACCGATCTGCAGGTGCACAGGCCGGCGCTCGAAGACGTCTACCTCGCACTCACGGAGTCGCCTCGGTGAGCGTCGCCGGCATCACTGCCGACGAGCTACGGGCACCGGCGGACCGGTCGGGTCTGCGGCTGGTCGCCCACCAGCTGCGCTACGACCTGCTCACGGTGTGGCGGGACCCGCAGAGCCGCTTCTTCACCGTGCTGCTGCCGGTGATCTTCCTGGTGCTCCTCACCTCGCTGTTCGGCAACCACTCCCGCTACATCCACGGGCATCTGATCAAGAACTCCACCTACTACGTGCCCGGCGTCGCCACGCTCGGCATCGTCGCGTCCTCGTTCTTGAACATGGTGATCACGATCACCGCGCAACGCGAGAGCGGCGTGCTCAAGCGCCGGCGCTCTACGCCCGTACCAGCCTGGGTGCTGATCGCCAGTCGCGCGCTCACCTCCGTGATCCTGGCGATCGTGCTGGTGGTCGCAATGGTGGCGATCGGACGCATCCTCTACGGCGTTCACCTGCCGAGCTCTACGATCCCGGCGTTCGCGCTCGCGGTGATCGTGGGCGCCGCGTGCTTCTGCTGCCTGTCATTCGCGGTCGCCGGCTTCATCCGCAACGCCGACTCCGCGCAGCCGACCATCCAGGCGATAGTCCTACCGCTGTATTTCATCTCCGGCGTGTTTGTCCCCAAGGACCAGCTGTCGCACACCCTTCAAGACATCGCCAACGTGTTCCCGATCAGCCACCTCGACAACGCGCTGTTCAAGGCCTTTGATCCCGCGACGACCGGCTCGGGACTCGCGGGCAGTGACCTCCTGATCCTCGCAATCTGGGGGATAGCGGGGGCGCTTGTGGCGCTGTGGCGGTTCTCGTGGGAGCCGCGCTCCGACTAGGAAAGGACGTCACATGGCCCGCCCATTCACCGTGGAACTATCGATGCGGGAACCTCAGGCCGAGGCCCAAGCGCGTGCCGCCACGGCCCTCAAGGATCCCGCTCGCAACATCGGGCTCCGCCTGGTCAGACGCGGGCCTGACGAACTCGTCTACAAGCCACGCGTGCAGTTCCCGTTCCTGATCATGCTCTACCACACGCTCAATCGTGAGCAGATGACGGTCACCTTCGCGCCGGGGCCGGACGGCGGAACTCGAGTGACGATCAACGGCGCGGTCGCAAGCGGGAACCTTCCGCTGGCGTCCGAGCCCGAGCACTGGTCAGAGGCGCTCGGCGCGACCCCTGTCAGGAGCGCGTAACGGTCAGCGGAGGGGGTTGGGTATGGCTCAGCGGCCGGTGCGCTCTCGGTGTTTGCAGCCCGGCCAGCAGCAGGGCCGGCGCTGGCCCTCCTCCAGTTCCTCCTGGGTTCGCCGAATCCGTCGCTGTCGTGTGGCCTCCTGCTTGGCGTCCTCCACCCAGCAGATGAACTCGTTGCGGGCCAACGGCGTGATGTCCCTCCACGCATCGAGTGCGGTGGCGTTGGCCAGGAGCGCCTTACGCAGGTCCGCGGGCAACTTGTGCACCACTCCGCCGGGCACTGTCTGGGCGCTCACGTGCTCATCGTAGCCACCGGCGTCACGTGCTCGCTGCTACGCGCGGACTTGGCCGAGGGCCCGCTCGAGCTCCGCGACCATCGCCCTTCCCGCCACCTCCAGCGGCTCGGTCGTGCGCATCGAGCGCGACAGCACGAAGGCGCCTTCGAGCGCGATGATCATCGAGATCGCAAGCTCACGAGCGGTGTCGCCAGGTAGGCCGCTGGCGATGAACCCGCGCGTTCCGGCCTCGATCCAGCTCTCGAACACCTCCGCCGTCGCGGTCCGCATCGTCTCGCTCGTGCTGGCCGTCTCGAGCGCCACGGTCGCGATCGGGCAGGCGTCCTCGTAGTTGGTGTCACGCAGCGTCTGAGCCGCGCCCGCGAAGTACTCGTGCATCGCGCTCAGCGGATCGGGCGCAGCGCGCGCGATCGTGGCAAACAGCTCCTGAAAGAAGCTGCCGGCCATCCGGACGACCTCGGCCCCGAGCTGCTCCTTGCCGCCGGGGAAGAAGTGGTAGAGCGATCCGAACGGAGCGTCCGCAGCGGCGACGATCTGCTTCATCCCGGTCGCGGAGTAGCCCTGCCGTCGGAAGAGCTCGGCGGTTGCCAACAGGATGCGCTCGCGCGTGGGGTGCGCGCCTGCCGTGCGCCCGGTCCTGGGTTCGCCGGTCTTTGTAGCCATCCTCGCGCTCCTGACGGGTCGTCCGCTCCTCGGACGCAGAGGATAGAGCTCTCTATCCAGCTACCTGTCGGCCGTGCGCGGCCTCGACTCCGTCGAGCACGCGCTGCAGGCCGTACTCGAACTGGTTCTCTCCGGCCATCGCCATGCTGACTTCGTTCGCCGTGTCCGTGAGGTGGGGGTATTGCTCGGGCGGGAGCAGCGCAATTGCGGCCGCGGTTTCTCGCCGCTGCTCCTCCACCGTCTGCTGCGGGCTGAGCGCCGCGTACCCGAACACGTAGGTGAAGATCAGCCTGAACGCGCCGGCGGCTTCTTCAGCCCCGAATCCCGCCTCGTGGAGGATCGCGAGGATGGTTTCTCCGAACCGCAGGCTGCGGGGCCGGAGGATCGGTCGGCGCAGGCGGATCTGGACGAGCGCTGGGTGCCGGACCAGACGGCGGTAGTTGAGACGTACGAGCTCGGCCAGCTGTTCCCGCCACGGTCCCTGGCGGGTGAATGATCCCTCCGGCTCGGAGGCGGCGTCGATGACGGCGTCCAGCAGCTCGTCCTTGCTTCGGAAGTAGCCGTACAGCGTCATCGTGCCGATCCCAAGACTCCCGGCGAGGCGCTGCATGGTGAGGCCGTCGAGGCCTTCGGCGTCGATCAGATCAAGCGCGGCCTTGGCGATCTGCTCACGGGTAAGGCCGTGCCGGCGGCGAGGTCCCGGTTGGTGCTTGACGGTTCGAGGTTGACTGGGCATGTGCGGGACCGTACGCTATACGGTAGAGCATACGGAGCAGGAGGAAGACCATGAGAAGATCCCACACGAAGGCTGCCGGCGTGTTGGCGCTCGTCGCGCTAGCCAGCACCGCGACCGCTGCCGCTTCCGCGCCGCCCGCGGATTTCACGCTGCGCTTCGCCCCTCGGACACCCGGCTCCCTGGCCGCGATCCGGCTCCACATCCTGTACAAGGATCCGCAGCATCCCAACGACCCGAATGCAACCCCACCGGCGTTGACCAGCGTGACGATCAAAGCGCCCCTCGGCACGGTGCTCGACGGTCGGGCCGTGCCGGCCTGCCGCGCCAGCGACCGGCAGCTGATGCTCGAAGGCAAGGCGGCGTGCCCGGCGGGCAGCGTCATCGGCGGGGGCACGGCCTCGGTGATTGTCGGCTTCTCGCCACTCGCCAGCACCTACCACCTCGACGCGACCCTGATCAATTACGGACAGGGGATCGTCGAGCTGTTCACCGACCCCACCACCGGGCGTCCGGTCGCGGATGACCGCAGCCAGTTCGAGAGCGCCAACACGATGGTCCTCCATCCAGCCGTTACCCCAGGCGTCTCCGAGCGGGAATTCTCCTTCACCTACGACGCCGTCCGAGGACCTGCCGGCAAGGCGTTCATCACGACACCACCGACCTGCCCGACCAGCCGACGCTGGACATCAACGCTCGACTACACGGTTTCGGGCGGCGGCAGCTATGCGGTCACGACCACGACGGCGTGCGTCCCGAGCCCCCGCAAGCACCGCAGATCGCCGCTCGCGGGGTGACTCCGCTACCGCGGGGCATAGGCCGAGACCTCGATCAGGATGCCGTTCGGGTGGCTGACGGGTTGCTGCCAGATGACGAGCGCATCCCGCTGCGCGTCAACGGCGAGTTCGCTGACGCCGCCGTCCTGCGCGCCGACGTTGTCAGGACGCTGCCAGACGCCGCCGAGGCCATCGCGGCGGGCGACCTGCACGGCGCCGCCGCTACGACTCCAGGTGGCCAACGCGTCGCCGAAGGGGTCCACTGCCACGCGCGGATAGAACGCCTCGACGGAACCTCTGGTGAGAGTGCGTGGCCGGGTCCAGCAGCATCCGCCGATTCGCTCAGTTGCCACGCTGATGCCGCCGGCCTGCGCCTGCCACACGACGGTCGCGTCTCCTCTCGAATCGGCGGCGATGTGCGGCCACACCGCGAACTGGTTTGAGACCGGCGGCTGCACGTGCCATTCGCGCTGGCTCGCGTTCCAGACCGCGACCTCGGTGAGGACTCGGCGCACGTTTTCGCCCTGCCAGACCACCATCGCGTTGCCGTGCGCGTCCATCGCTACGTGTGGACCCGGGAACTCGAAGCTTGCGCTGCCCTGACCCATCGGTTCGACGTATCGGCCAAGGGTGATAGCGGCGCGCCATGCGCGCGCGCCAGCTCGTTTGATCGCGGCGCCAATCGTTCCGTTCGTGCCCGCCGGCTGCAATATCCCGCCGCCAACCCAGCGCTTCCAGACCGCGATCGCATCGCCGCGCGCGTCGGCCGCGACCTGGGGGTCGAGCAGCTGATCGCTAGAGCTGGCCAGCCTGGCGGGTGCCGACCAGGCCCCGGTTTCGGGTTTGAACGTCGACGCCTCGATGCGCGTCACCTTTGCATTCGCTGGGCTGGCGCTCCATACCACGGTCGCGACTCCATGGCGATCGATGGCCACCTGCGGCTGGTAGACATACCCGCCGCGCTCGGAGATTCGAAGCGCGCGCCCCCACCCGGCGCTCGCCGAACGCCGGACCGCAGCCTCGATGAACGTCGGTCCATCAGTCGGCGCTGCGTCCCACGCCGCCACCGCCGCTCCCGCCGAATCGACCGCCAGCTGCGGAAAGTCCGCCGAGAGCGCGTCAGGGGAGAGGGAGAGCGGTCTCGCCCACCTCGATCGCCCACCAAGCAAGCGGCTTGAAGTCATGATCTCTTCGCGGTTGCCCTCGAGTTGCGCCCACACCGACACCGCGTCCCGACGGCCGTCCAAAGCAATCTCCGGGTACGTCGCGATTTGCCCAGCCGCCGAAAGCCGAGTCGGCGTAGACCAGCCCGCCGCCTGCGCTCCGTGCGCCCAGGCGATCAGCCAGCCGGCAATGACGGCCAGGGCCACGGCGGCAGCTCGCCGCTTCGCGGCGATCCTGGTGATCTCCTCCATCAAAGGTGCGGTCGTCAGCTCGGCGGGGTGTGGCGCGATCCGGACCGTCAGTCTGACAGCAGCGCTGGAGGGGGCATTGACAAGAACTCTTGCTGGCCGTCGCCGACCCGCACGGCACGAGAACGGCGAACCGGCAAGCTGAGCTTGCGCTCAGCGCGCGCAGGCTGAGGGGTCGTTGGGCCCGTACGAGGGCGGCGCGAGCGCCGGCGAAGCGCCCCAGCTTCGGTCTGGCTTGTGCGCCAACGTGAAGCGCAGCGTCGCACCCCGCGCAAGCGCGGCGAATCGCAACCAGGGCCGCGAGTACCCGCGTCCGTTGAGCAGCAGGCGGTGGATGTAAGCGGCCGACGGGGCACCGGAAGCTTGCAGACGCAGCACGCCGTGTGCCAGCCGGACGGTCATGCGGGGAAACAGGGGAGAGCTCAGCGCCAGGACGTCGCTTCCCGGCGCCTCGGGATAGATGCCAAGCGCGCCGAGCACGTACCAGGAGGACATCGTTCCGAGGTCGTCGTTGCCAGGGAGCCCGCCGGGTGTCTCGGTGTAGAGGCCGAGCAGGGCGCGGCGCATCACCCGCTCGGTCGCCGTCGGTGCACCCATCCAGTCGTAGATCCACGGCGTCTCGAGCGTCGGCTCGTTACCCAGGTATGCGTAGGGCCCGGTTTGATTTGAGTTCAGCTCGGTGAAGAACCGATCAAGGCGCCGGCGGGCCGCCGCGTCGCCGCCCATCAGCGATGCCAGCCTGGCGTAGTCGAACGGAACCATCCAGGTGTACTGCGCCGAGTCGCCCTCGGTGAAGCCGCTGGTGGCCGAGGCGAAATCGTTTGAGTTGGGGTCGTAGTGCGGCACCCAGGACCCGTTCGAGTAGCGTGGCTCCAGGTATCGCGCGGACGCGTTCCAGAGCTTCTGCCAGTTCCCCGAGCGGCGCAGGAACATGCGACACGCCCCTCCATCTCCAAGCGCCGCGGCCAGGCGCGAGAGCGCGAAGTCGTCGGTGGTGTACTCGAGCGTGGCGGCCGCCTCACCGTAGAGCAGAGCCGTGGCGCCCTTGTCGCCGGCGGTCGGAACTCGCAGCGTGCAGGTGCCGTTTGCTTCCGGCACCGCGACCAGCCCGCCGTCGAACTCGTGCGGGATGTAGCCGAGCCGCTCGTACCAATCGAGCTGCTGGCGCTCGACGTAGCAATCGTTGGCGCTGCGGCCGCTCTGCGTGGCGCCGTGGATCATCTGCCTGAGCGCCGTCCGCGCGTCGAACCGGCGGGCGCCGAAGGCGTACGTGTCGCTCAGGATCGGGTCGGCGGAATCGCCGTTCATCACCGCCGTCTGAAAGTTCGCCACCGACCACTTCGGCAGCCAGCCGCTCTGCTGGGCGTCCGCGATGAACGACTTGGCGATGTCCTCGGCCTCCGCCGGGCGGATCATCGCCAGCAACGGAATCTGCGTGCGGTAGATATCCCAGCCGGAGAAGTTGGCGTACTGAACGTACCCGGCGGCCCGGTGGACGCGGCCATCCATCCCGATGTAGTGGCCGTCGGCGTCGTCGAACGTGCTGGGCTCGATCAGCGCCTGGTAGAGCGCCGTGTAGAAGCGCCGACGGAGCGCAGGCGTCCCGACCCCAACATCGACGACGTCGAGCGCGCGGTTCCACGCAGACCGGGCGCGCGCCCTGATCTGGGAGAACCCCAGGTTCCCGATCTCGGCTTGGAGGTTGTGCTCCGCGCCCGCGATGCTCACATATGAGATCGCGACCTTGAGCTCGATCGTGCGCGCAGCGAAGCGCACGTAGGCGCCCGTTTGTGCGCGCGGGTCGTGTCCGAACAGATAGCCGGTGACAGGCTGGTTGACGCCGGTGTCGCTGTTGCTGGTTGATCCGGGATAAAGGCGCTGGCGGCGCCAGGTGCCGTAACTGGTGAACGGGCTGCCGGACTGGATCGCGAAGTAGACCGTGTAGTGGTCGGGCGAGGCGCAGAAGCCGCCGCTGGTGCTCGAGCCGGTAATCAAGCGCCGGCCGGGGTCGATATGGACGGCGGCGGACTGGTTGCCGGTCATGCTGCCTGCGGCGTTGACGATCAGGCCGCGGGTGAAGGACCGCGCGGGAAACGTCAGCCGCATCGCCCCCGAGCGCAGCGCGGTTGTGAGCTGTGCGTCGATCGGGCCTGGCCCGGACGCCGGATGGGTCACCACCGAGTAGTAGCCGGGACTCGAGCTCTCCTGCCGGTGCGAGAAGCCGAGCAGAAAGGCTGAGTCGACATTCTCGGAGGTCGGATCGCTTACCGGCGAGCCGCTGATCGGCACCGTCACCGGGGTGATCGGGACGTCTCCAAACTCGGCGCAGCCGGCGCCGCTCATTCGGTCCAGGCTGAAGCCGCGCAGCTGCGAGCGGCCGTAGTCATAGCCGCTCGGCTGTAGCGATCCCGTCGGTGCGCTGCTCGGAGCGACGGTGTCAGGACCGAGTTGGATCATCCCTCCGGGCATCACCGGCCCCGGAAAAGTGTTGCCTCCGCGGCTCGTGCCCACGAACGGATCCACGAGACCGGCCCGGTCGGCCGCCCGCTGGTGCGCATCGGCTGCCGCTGGCGCGGCCGAGCCCGCCATCAGCACGATCACAAGTCCCTTCAGCACGCCGCTCGCGGCCCGGCACCGCGGTCGAGCATGCGAACGTCGACGATCGGACTGTCCCTGCTCAGCCTGACCCGCGATCATGGCTGCGGGAATCGTTGCACTTGACGCCTCTCGCGGCGTCGGCGCCGCTCAGGTTGGCGCCTTCGGATGCGATGGGCGGTCGATGAAGTGCACGCTGGATGGAGGTCCGCGAAGGACGAGGGCGATCACTCCCATCCAGAAGCGGATACCCCCTTTTTTCACTTGCACGCCGCGCCGGCGGGTGCTAGGTATCCCTTCTGCGGGACCGCGGACACGAGGGAAGGAGAGACAGTATGACTGTGCTTCGGAGTGCGGTCCGATCACGACCGGCCGTACTCGGGCGCTCCCTGGTGGCAGCGGCAGCGCTGACCGTGTTGGCCGCGTCGACCGCAGTGCCTGGCGCTTCGGCAAACGTGCTGACGGCCGGCACCCAGGTGCACGTTCCGGACCATCCGTGGGCAGGAACTTCGACGGCGTGCGACAACCAGATCGCTTTCCAGGAGAGTAAGGGGAGCATCAACTACCCCGACACCGAGGTCGAGCCCTACGTCGCAGCCGACCCCTCGAACTCTGCGCACCTGGTCGCGGCCTTCCAGCAGGACCGCTGGAACGATGGAGGCGATAACGGCAACGTCGCGGTCGTGTCGAACGACGGTGGAGCGACCTGGGCACTGTCGAGTTCCCAGGCCAAATACACGATCTGTGAGGGCGGCAGCCTTGACCGCGCGAGCGATCCGTCGGTGGCCTTCTCCTCGGACGGCAGCACCGTGTACCAGGCGGCGCTTGCATTCAATGCCGACGGTCCTGCGTTTGGCGGGACCAGCTCGGTGCAGGTCAGCAGGTCTACCGATGGAGGCAACACCTGGAACACCCCGGTGGTCGTCCGCGAGGACACTTCCACAACCGTGCTCAACGACAAGGAGTGGGTCACGGCCGATCCGACCAACTCCTCAAAGGCGTATCTCGTTTGGGACAGGCTTGTATCCCCGTCGTCGCACTCCAACCCCGGGGCATATGCACATGTCTTCGCGTACCGGGGTCCGGCGTTGTTCTCCGAGACGATCGACGGCGGCAAGAGCTGGTCGGCGTCGAAGACCATCTACGACCCCGGCGAGTACAACCAGACGATCGACAACGAGATCGTTGCTCCTGCGGCCGGTCCTGCGAAGGGCGACCTGCTCGACGGTTTCGTGCTGATCCTCAACAAGGGCGGCAAGGGCAACAACGAGCGTTCGGCCTATTACCTGGCCATGCTCCGTTCGACCGACGGCGGCGCGACCTGGTCGGGTCCGACGATCATCAGCCCGCTCGACGTCGCTGAGGCGGGCAGCCTCGACGGCCAGCCTTACCGGACCGGAGACACGATCCCTCAGTTCACGTCCGATCCGAGTAACGGCAACCTCTATGTCGCCTGGCAGGACGGGCGCTTCAGCTCGAGCGGCCAGCCCAAGATCGCATTCTCTGAGTCGACCACCGGCGGCAAGACCTGGACCACTCCGGTCCAGATCGACGACGCCCCGGCCGGCGCGGAGGCGTTCACGCCTCAGATCGTGATCAACTCGGGCGGCACGATCGGAGTCGCCTACTACGACAACGAGAACGCCAGCGTCGCGAACCCCGGTTACACCGACGAGTACATGGTTCACTGCCACGCGAGCAGCGACGACTGCACAAAGCGGGCCAGCTGGACCGAATGGGGTGAGACTCACCTCAACTCGGCCTCGTTCGACATGACGACCGCGCCGAATGCGGGTGGCTATTTCACCGGCGACTACGAGGGCCTAACGACGAGCGGCACGACGTTCGATCCGTTCTTCGTGATGGCACGGCCGGACGCAACCGCGTGCGCGTCTCCGACCGCGGCGTGCACGGATCCATTCGCCAACACGGCCGGCTGAACTGAGATGGACGCGCGTGTCAAGGGTTTTGGTTGAGGGGTTGTTCATGTCGGGGTTGGTTGCTGGGGTCGGGCGACCGTCGCGGCGGCAACGACGACTGTCACTCTGAGATGCGCGGGTTGGGACC
>Ga0209810_1001096_pt1 | contig 45272 bp, 40 predicted proteins | sample Coa_R1_7_FD_187159 | JGI IMG/M metagenome (GOLD analysis project Ga0209810, IMG submission 187159) | Surface soil microbial communities from Centralia Pennsylvania, which are recovering from an underground coalmine fire - Coalmine... | ecosystem: Environmental > Terrestrial > Soil > Unclassified... | reverse complement strand
GCCGTCGGCGGCGACCAGCCAGTAGCCCGGCACCTGCTCGTACGCGCCGATGTCGCAGGCGGGCCCCTGGGGACGGTTGACGCCGCGCTGGTCGACCGCCGGGCAGTTGCCGTCGCCGGCGTCAAGCGCCGGGCTGTTGACCAGGAGCGCCATGGTCGGCGTTGGACCGCCGTTGGGTTGGAGGCCGCCGAGGTGGGCGTCGCGGTTGCTGACGTCGCCGGCGGCCCCGGCCAGGGTGCAGCTCCCGTCGCTGTCGAGGTTGTGGCCGCGCGAGCGCACCCCCAGCGTGCTCGCACAGTTGCCGCCCGCGTTGGCGGCGAGGATGGTGTCCTCGGCGACGATCTGCGGGTTCTCGGTGCCGCCGGTGTTGCGTGCGCCGATGCCCGTCCCGCCGCTGTTGGCGGCCAGGGTGACGCTGCGCAGGATCACCGGCCAGTGGACCAGCATGCCGCCGCCGCTGCCCGCCGAGTTGGCGGTGACGGTGTCGTCGGTGAGGGTGGCGTTCTGCGCCTCCGCGGCCAGGCCGCCGCCGTCGGCGCCGGCGGTGTTGGTGTCGACGGTCGAGCGCTGCAGGTCGAGGGCGGCACCGAAGTGCACGATGCCACCGCCGTCGCCGGCTGCGCTGTTGTTCGTCACCTGGGAGACGACCATCGACAGCGACGCCTCGTTGTCGACGCCGCCGCCGTAGACGGTGGCCCTGTTGCCGGTGAGGAGCGCCCGGCTCACCTGGCCGTCGCCGTTGTTGGAGAAGGCGCCGCCGAAGGGGGCGGTGTTGCTCGACAGGCTGCCGCCGGAGATGGTCATGGTGCCGTTGTTGTGGACGCCCCCGCCGCCGAAGAGGCCACCGCCGTTGGCGTCGGCGGTGTTGTGGTCGATGGTGTCCGATTCGAGCTGGGCGGCGCCGTCGCTGAAGACGCCGCCGCCGCTGGCGTTGGCGGCGTTGTGGAAGACGTGCGAGCGCATCAGCCAGAGCTGGCCGCTCGAGGCGACGCCGCCTCCGCTGCCCGCCGAGTTCGAGCTGTTGAGGGTGGTGCTGTTGTCGTGCACGCTGACCGTGTCGAGCATCGCCGCCGCGTTGGAATCGAGGAGCACCCCGCCGCCGTCGGTGGGATTGGAGCTGCCGTCGACCGGCGCCAGCCCGTTCTGGATGGCCATGAAGGTGACCGTGACCAGCGCGCCGGTGCCGTTGGCGACGCTGTTGCTGATCTGCAGGACGCGCGAGGCGCCGCCGCCGTCGACCACGGGCATGCTCGACCCGCTGCCGCTGATGTCCATGCCCGCCGGGGCGGTGACCTGCAGCTCGCCCAGGCTCAGCGCGTAGGTGCCGCTCGGCACGACGACGGCGCTGAGGCCGCTGTCCGCGTTGGCCTCCTCGATGGCGGCGCGCAGCGTGCAGTGGCCGCTCGCCGAGCAGACCCCGTCGCCCGGTGTGCTGTCGTGGGCGTCGGCCGTGGAGTCGACGGTGAAGGTGCGCGACGGTCCCGCCGACACCCTGGGCTGCGCCGGCAGAGCCGGCGGGGTCTTGCCGTGCACCGCCGGGTGGTGCGGGGAAGGGGCCGGGGCCGCGCCCGCCGGCAGCGTCGTCGCCGAGCCGAGAGCCGTCCAGATCGCGATCGCCAGGGGCGCCGCGACCGCGGCGAGTCGCCGGGCGCGTGCCGCCGGCGTCGGGTTGGCGAGGTGCCTGCGGGTCAAGGAGTTCCTCCCGTTTCTGCCATCAACTGTCACCGGGCGTGGGGGCGCCCGGTGAATGCCGGACGGGGCCGCCCGCCGCGGGCCCCGTCCGTCGTGTCGGATGTCGTCGCGAGCGTCGCGATCAGAAGTTCGGTGCGCCGCACTGTCCGGTGCGTGCACCGCTCACGGTGTTGGGCGTGCTGTCATCGGTCGGCGCCGGGGTGTTGCCGGTGCAGCTCAGGCTGCCCTTGATGCTGTTGTGCTCGACCTCCGGAGCGGTGTTCTCCGCGTCGACCGGGCTGCCGGCGAGCACGTTGTTGCTGACCGTCACCGCGCCCTTGATCGACGGGTTGCCTCCCAGCTCGACGCCGCCGCTGTTGCCGGTGATGGTCACCCCGCCGCCGAGGGTGTTGCCGGCGCAGGGCATCGCCGTGTCGTCCCCGTTGCTGCCGATCAGCACGAACCCGCTGCTGTTGGTGACCGACATCGAGCCGGCCACGCTGCTCAGGCAGACGGTCAGCAGCTTGGCGCCGTTGGAGGTGATGCCGTTGCCGATCGTCGAGTTGACGATCGAGACCGAGGCCCCGCCGCCGATGGTCACACCACCGCTGACGCGCGCACCGTTGATGCAGGCCGATCCGCCGTTGATGGTCAGGTTGCCGGGGATGCGGGTGCTGTAGGTGACCGCGCAGCCGGTGTTGACGCCGGTCGAGCCGGTGCTCACCTGGAAGGTGTTGGCCTGGCCGCCGTAGGCGGCGCTGATGGTGTGCGCACCCTGCTGCAGGCTGCTGGTGGTCCACTGCGCCTGTCCGGACACCAGGGTCACCACGGCGGTGTTGGTGCCGTCCACCGCGAAGGTCACGCTGCCCTGCGGCGTCCCCGTCGAGGGCGGCTGCGGGGCCACCGTGGCGGTGAACGTGTCGGGCGATCCGAAGGTGGGCGTGGCGGTCGTCGCGGTCACCGTGGTCGTGGTCGGCGCCGGGCCGACCTGCAGGGTGAACGCCTGGGTCCCGTCACTGCCCACGCCGTTGTGGGCGGTGAGGGTGAGGTGGTAGGTGCCGCCGGTGCCCGTCGCGGGCGTGCCGCTGAGTGTCGCCGTGCCGTCGCCGTTGTCGTGGAAGGTCACGCCCGTCGGCAGCGCGCCGGACTCAGTGAGGCTCGGGACCGGGAAGCCGCGGGTGGTGACCGTGAAGCTGCCCGGGGCACCCACCTGGAAGGTGACGTTGTTGGCGCTGGTGATCGCCGCCGCCTCGTCGACCGTCAGCGTGAAGCTCTGGGTGGCGTCGCTGCCGACGCCGTTGTGGGCCTTGAAGCTGATCGCGTAGCTGCCGCCGGTGCCGGTCGCGGGAGTGCCGCTCAGGGTGGCGGTGCCGTCGCCGTTGTCGTGGAACGTCACGCCGCTGGGCAGCGCGCCCGTCTCGGTGATGCCGGCCACCGGGAAGCCGGTGGTGGTGACCGAGACGGTCCCTGCAGAACCGGCGGTGAAGGTGGTGTGGTTGGCGCTGGTGATCGCGGCCGGCTGGTCGACGGTCAGGGTGAAGCTCTGCGTCCCGTCGCTGCCGATGCCGTTGTGCGCCGTGATGGTGAGCGCGTAGGTGCCGCCCGTGCCCGCGTTGGGCGTGCCGCCGAGGGTCGCGGTGCCGTCGCCGTTGTCGTGGAGGGTCACGCCGCCGGGCAGCGCGCCCGTCTCAGTGATGGTGGGCGTGGGGAAGCCGCGCGTGGTGACGCTGAAGCTCCCGGCCTGGCCGGTGGTGAAGGTGACGCTGTTGGCGCTGGTGACCGACGCCGCCTCGTCCACCGTCAGCGTGAAGCTCTGCGTCGCGTCGGGCGACTGGCTGTTGTGCGCCGTGATGGTGATCGGGTACGTGCTCCCGGTGCCCGCGGCCGGGGTGCCGCCGAGCGCCGCCGTACCGTCGCCGTTGTCGGTGAACGTCACCCCGCTGGGCAGCGCACCGCTCTCACTGAGCGACGGGGTCGGGAAGCCGTGCGTGGTGACGGTGAAGCTGCCCGGGCTTCCCACCGTGAAGGTGGTGGCAGCCGCGCTGGTGATGGCCTTGGCCTCGTCCACGGTCAGCGTGAAGTGCTGGACGGCGTCGCTGCCGACCCCGTTGCTCGCCGTGAAGGTGATCGAGTACGTGCCGCCGGTGCCCGTGGCGGGCGTGCCGCTCAGCTTGCCGGTGCCGTCGCCGTTGTCGATGAAGGTGACACCGCTCGGCAGCCCACCGCTCTCACCGATGCCCGGCTTCGGGAAGCCGCCGGTGGTGACGTCGAAGCTGCCGGCGCTGCCGACCGTGAAGGTGGTGGCAGCCGCGCTGGTGAACGACGGCGCCTCGTTCACCGTGAGGGTGAACGCCTGCGTCGCGTCACTGCCGACGCCGTTCTGGGCGGTGATGGTGATCGGATAGGTGCCACCGGTGCCCGCCGCGGGTGTGCCGCTCAGAGCGGCGGTGCCGTCGCCGTTGTCGACGAGGCTGACGCCGCTCGGCAGCGCCCCGGTCTCGTGGACGCTCGGCTTGGGGAAGCCGCTGGTGGTGACGTCGAAGCTGCCCAGCGTGCCCACGGTGAAGGTGGTGTTGTCGGCGCTGGTGACTGCCGCCGCCTCGTCGACGGTGAGCACCAGGGTCTGGGTCGCGTCGCTGCCCACGCCGTTGTGCGCGGTCAGGTGGATGTTGTACGTGCCGCCCGTGCCGGCGCCGGGCGTGCCGGCGATCGTCGCCGTGCCGTTGCCGTGGTCGGTGAAGGTGAGGCCGGTGGGCATGGTGTCGGGCTCGGTGATCCCCGGCGTCGGGAAGCCCGTGGCGGTGACGGTGAAGTTTCCGGGAGTGCCCACCGTGAAGGTGGTGGCGGCCGCACTGGTGATCGCGGGAGCCTGGTCGACGGTCAGCGTGAACAGCTGGGTGGCGTCACTGCCGACGCCGTTGGCGGCCTTGAAGCTGATGTCGTAGGTGCCGCCGGTCCCCGCCGCGGGCGTGCCGGACAGCGTGCCGGAGCCACCGCCGTTGTCGGTGAAGGTGACGCCGGAGGGCAGGGCGCCGGTCTCGGTGACGGCCGGGGCCGGCGTGCCCGTGCTGGTCACGCTGAACGTGCCCGCGGTCCCGACGGTGAAGGTGGTGTTGTCGGCGCTGGTGATGGCCGGCGCTTCGTTGACCTGCAGGGTGAAGCTCTGCGTGTCGTCGGGCGGCTGGCTGTTGTGCGCCGTGAGCGTCAGCAGATAGGTGCCCGCCGTGCCCGCGCCGGGCGTGCCCGCCAGGGTGGCGGTGCCGTCGCCGTGGTCGGTGAGGGTCACGCCGCTGGGCAGGCTGCCCGACTCGGTGATGGTCATCGGCGTCGAGCCGGTGGCCGTGATGCCGAAGCTGCCCGCCTGCCCAACGACGAAGGTGGTGTTGTCGGCGCTGGTGAAGTGTGGCGCGCCCTCGACGGTGAGGGTGAAGCTCTGCGTCGCCTCGGGTGCCACGCCGTTGTTGGCGTTCAGGCTGAGCGGGTAGCTTCCGGCGCTGGTCGGGCCCGGTGTGCCGCTCAGCGTGGCCGTGCCGTCGCCGTTGTCGATGAAGCTCACTCCGCTGGGCAGCGCTCCGGTCTCGGTGATCACCATCGTCGCGCCGCTCGGGAAGCCCGACGTGGTCACGCTGAAGGTGCCGCCCGAGCCGACTTCGAAGGTGGTGTGGTCGGCGCTGGTGAACGCCGGATGCTGGTCGACGGTGAGGGTGAAGCCCTGCGTCGCGTTGCTGCCGATGCCGTTGGAGGCGGTGATCGTGAACGAATACGTCCCGCCCGTGGCCGCCGCCGGCGTCCCGCTCAGGGTTGCGGTGCCGTTGCCGTTGTCGACGAAGGTCAGGCCGGTGGGCAGGGTGGCGCCGCCGTCATCCAGGCTCGGCTTGGGGAACCCGGACGTGGTGACGCTGAACGTTCCCGGTGCTCCTGTCGTGAAGGTCGTGGCGTTGGCGCTGGTCACCGACGCGGCCTCGTCGACGGTGAGCGTGAAGCTCTGCGTCGCGTCCGTGCCGATGCCGTTGTGCGCGGTGATGGTGAAGGAATAGCTCCCGCCGGCGCCCGCGTTCGGCGTCCCCGCCAGTGTGGCGGTGCCGTTGCCGTTGTCGGTGAAGGTGACGCCGCCGGGCAGGGTCGTGCCGCCGTCACCCAGCGTCGGGTGCGGGAAGCCGCCGGTGGTCACGCTGAAGCTGCCGGGGCTGCCCACGGTGAACGTCGCGCTGCTGCCACTGATGATGCTCGCCGGCTCGTCCACGGTGAGGGTGAAGGACTGCACCGAGTCGGTGCCGATGCCGTTGTGCGAGGTGAACTGCAGGCTGTACTGGCCGCCCGTGCCGCTGGCCGGCGTGCCGCTGAGGACGTGCGTCGAGGAGTCATAGGTCACCGCGCTGGGCAGCGAGCCGCTGGTCAGCGTGATGCTGGGCGCCGGGTAGCCGCGCGAGGTGATGGTGAAGGTGCCCGGGCTGCCCACCGTGAACGTCGTGTTGTTGGCGCTGGTGATGTGCGCCGCCTCGTTGACGGTCAGGGTGAAGCTCTGGGTGTCGTCCGGGGTGACGCCGTTGGTGGCCGTGATCGTGATCGGGTAGGCGTTGCCGGTGCCGATCCCGGGGGTGCCGCTCAGCAGGCCGCCGCTGGTCAGGGTGACGCCGGACGGAAGGGCGCCCGTCTCACTGAAGGTCGGCGCGGGGAACCCGCCGGCGGTGAGCTGGAAGCTGCCGGCTGTGCCGACCGTGAAGGTGGCGTTGTTGGCGCTGGTGATGTGCGGCGGCTGCTGCACCGTGATCGAGGCGTCGGCCGTCTGGTTGTCGACGGTGACGGGCACGCTCTCGGCACCGCCCGTGCTGCCCGCGGTGTACGTGGTCGACGCGCTGTCGCTGCTCAGCGTGGCGCTGTGCGGCGAGACGGTCCCGAAGGAACCGTTGGTGAAGCCGACGGTGACCCCATCCTGCAGGGTGGCGCCGAGGCTGACGCTGGTGTCGGTGGCCGCCGAGTTGAACTTCAGCGTGCCGGTGACCGTCGCCGTCTGGGTGACTCGGATGGTGCTCGGCGAGGCCGTCGCCGTGAGCACCAGGCGCGGGTTGGTGGTGGCGCCGCTGGCGCCGTCGCAGCCGGTGTTGCCGGGGCCGGCGCTGCAGCCCCACCAGTTGTTGGCGAAGTCCAGCGCCGCGCCGGCGAGTGCACCGCCGGGGCCGTTGGTGGCGGTGTTGCCGACGATCCGGTTGAGGCGAACGTAGAAGTTGGACGAGGCGTCGCCGCCGGCCGAGACGTTGATGGCACCGCCGCCCGCGTTCGGGTCGGTGGGCCCGTTGGCCTGGTTGCCGGTGAAGGTCGACCTGGTGAGCTAGAGGTCGCCCTGGTTCGAGGAGATGCCACCGCCGCCGACCGGCCCGCTTCCGCTGGAGCTGGCCACGTTGTTGGTGAAGACCGAGTTGCTGATCAGGTAGTGCGCCGTGGTCACGCCCTGCACCTTGAGCCCGGCGCCCCCGATGAAGGAGGTCGAGGTGTTCGCCAGGGTGTTGCCCGAGAAGGTCGAGCCGCTGACGGTGAGCGTGCCGGTGCTGGGCGAGTGGCTGTCGTAGTAGACGCCGCCGCCCTCGCTGCTCCCGGAGGAGTTGTTGCTGATCGTGCAGTTGGTGATGGTGAGGTCGCCGCCCTCGTTCTGGACGCCGCCGCCGGGGCGACCGGTGCCCGTGGTCGCGGAGACGTGGTTGTTGGTGACGATGCAGTTGCTCAGGGTGGTGTGGTCGGGGTTGGTCGACCCGCCGCCCTGGAAGCCGGCGATGATGCCCGCACCGCCGCTGCTGTCACCGGCGTCGTGGCCACCGCTCACGGTGACGCCGTCGATGGTGACGTCTACGTTGCCGTGCAGCGTGGGGTCGAGGTTGAAGACGCGGTTGGTCCCGTCGGTCTGGTTGACGATGGTGCTCGCCGCGCCGGCACCGGAGATGGTGACCGAGTAGCTCGTCTGCGAGGCGTTGAAGGTGCCCACCTGGAGCTCACCGAGGGAGAGTGAGTAGGTGCCGGCGGGCACGTTGATCTGCACGGTGCCACCGACGTTGTTGGCGACGTGGATGGCGGCGCGAAGGGTGCAGGCGACGGGGCACGACGTGTCGGAGTTGAGGGCCACGTCGCCGTCGAGGGTGCTGTTGACGGTGAGCGTCGTGCTCGCGGTCGCGGTGATGCCGCCGACCAGCGCGACCAGGCCGCCCGAGGCGGCCAGGGAGGCCAGCAGCATGCCGAGGCGGCGTGGCGCCAGGTGACGCAGTCCGCGGCGCCGGAGAGCGCGTGGCGACGTGCCGTCTCCGCCCGCGTCGGTGGTGCGGTGTCCAGCTCTCCGGTTGATCGTCATGTCGTGTCCCCCCGCCGCACTTCAATGCGGCGCATGTGTCCCGACCGCGTCGGGCTCGATGGCGTGGGTGGCGGGCACGGGCTGCAGTGCGCCGCCGACCCTTCGCTGACGCCTACTGTCTTGGCGGGTAGACCCCCTGAAGGGCGATGATGAAGTTGAGCACCAGGTACGGCGGCATGTTGTTGTGCGGGAGGTTGCCGCCGGCGAGGCCGAGCGCAGCGGGGTTCATGTTCACCTTCTGCGACGGCGATGCCACGTAGAGGTTCGTCCCCTGCCGGCCGACCTTCGCCTCGGCCCACTGCGCATTGGTGGGGTCGACGGTGCTGCCGTTGGCGTTGCTGATGTTCGCCGCGTGGGTGTGGGACGGCATCTCGGTCTGGAGCAGCGTCACCGCCTGCTCGCCACCCGTCTCGCCGAGGTCGCGGAGGCTGAGCCCGTTCCCCTGGAACTGCATCATCGGCGCATTCCCCTGGAGGTTGGGGAGGGCGAAGGTGGACTTGCCGTCACCGCCGTAGTAGGTGCCGAGCAGGGAGAACAGCGCTGTGTTCTGCGAGATGGGCATGAGCTGCCCGTTGCAGAGCGCCCAGCTGACGGGTGCGAAGTTGCACCCCATGATGCGGATCTCTCCGAGAAACTGGTCAGACATGGGAACGCCTCCTCAGTTCCTGCTCGGGAAGATGCCCTGCAACGCGATGCAGACGTTGAGCACCAGCAGGGGCGAGAGGTTGGGATGCGGCTGGCCGCCGCCGGCGCTGCCGGTGGCCGCCGGGCTCATGCCGACCGCCGAGGCGGGGGCGTAGTTGTTGAGACCCGCATTGGCCCAGTAGGCGTTGGTCGGGTCGCCGGCGGACGCCGCGTCGTTGGCCCCGACCGCCTGGTGCGTGTGGGTGGGCATCTCCGAGAGGAGCAGGGTGTGCACCTCCTCACCCCCGACCTGACCCTGGGTGAAGCCGTTGCCGAAGTGCAGCGGCGCGCGTCCTTGCAGGTTGGGCAGGGCGAAGTTGGTCTGGCCGTTCCCGCCGTACATGGTGCCGAGCAGCGAGAACAGCGCCTGGTTCTGGTTGATCGGCAGCAGCTGGCCGTTGCAGAGCGCCCAGCCCTTGGGTGGGAAGTTGAACGAGAAGATCCTGATCTCCGAGATGTAGGGTGTTCCCATCTCGCGTCGCTCTCCTAGATTCCTGTGGTCAGGCTGCGGACGTCGAGCTTCATGTCTGGCTCGGGTAGACCCCGAACAGCGAGATCACGAAGTTGATGACGAGGAAGGGAAGCATGTTGTCGTGCGGCTGGCTGCCGCCCGCCGCCAGGACCGCGCCGGCGTTCATCTGCCCGGTGGTGGCCACCGGGGTGAGGTACTGCATCGGCGTGGCGCCCGCCCAGAAGTTGTTGGCGGGCGATGGCTGCGAGCCGGCCACCGTGGCCTGCGGAGTGTGTGCATGCCCCACGATCTGCGCCGCCGTCAGGGTGACCGCCTCGCTGCCGGACATCTGGCCGAGCGCGTAGCTCGTGCCCGTCGACGGGTTGGTGCCCATGTGCACGGGGACGCGGCTGCGCAGGTCCGGCAGGCCGAAGGTGCTCTGCCCGTCGCCGCCGTAGGTGGTGCCGATCAGGTTGAACAGCGTGTCGTACTGCGAGATGGACAGGAGCGAGCCGTCGCAGAACGCCCACCCCTGGGGGGCGAAGTTGAAGCCCACCAAGCGTATCTCACCCACATACGGCTCACTCATGCTCCTCTCCTGCGAACGCGATCGGCGATTCGGCTGAAGGCCGCTTCGTAGACAACGGCATCGCCCTCACGGGCGATGGGGACGACGGTGAGCATCAGGGTCGCCACGCCTTCCGCCTGCAGCAGGCACATCCCCTGGGCCGGGTCGTGGTCGTCCTCGGCGCGGAAGATCACCGAGAACTGCTCGTACCCGGGGCCCGCGGGCGGTCCCTGCTCCACGGCGACGAGCTGGAGCTCCAGCTCCCGGCCGGACCCCTGGTCCTGCGCCTGGAACCGCACGCCGACCAGCTCAGCGAAGTCGCGCTGCGTGGTGGCACCGGCGACCTCGCCGCTCGTCGCTCGTGCCATGCCTAGCTGCTCCCTTCGGGCCGCAGCTCCATGTACGCGTAGACGCCGCGGTCTTCGATCTCCGCGAAGCCGAGGCGGTCGTAGAGGTGACGTGCAGGATTGAAGCGCTCGACGTGCAGCCGCAGCGGAACGCCCGCGCCATGCGCCTCGTCGACGAGCCGGAGCATCAGGCGGGTGCCCACGCCCCGGTTGCGGAAGGCGGAGAGCAGGGCGATGTCGAGCAGGTCGATGCCGTCGGCGCGACGCTGCACGTACAGACGGCCGGCGAGCTGCTCGTCGACGAGCACCAGGTCGAAGTCCGCGTCCGGGTAGTTGCTCGCGTAGTGCACCGACTGGGCGTGGAATTGCTGGTCGATGAAGCGCTGCTTGGTTTCGTCGTCCCATGGGACCAGCGCCATCTCGGCGTCGCGGGTGCTGGCGTACACCTCGCGGATGAAGGGCTCGTCTCCCGGCGTGACGCTTCGCAGGCTGACTTGCGGCTTCTCGCCCTCAGCGGAGGGGATCAGGCCACTGACGGGCGCGTCAGGAGAGGGGCCCTCACGCGGGTCCCGATCCGCGCCGCCGCGGAAAACGGGAGCCTCGACCGCCATGTGCGACCTGCCCATCTGTACCGGGTGGCCCGCCCCTCTTTGTGAGGACCGCCGTACCACCAGGCTCGCGCACTATAACCCCCTTCCGGCGTCGTGCCAACCACCTGTTGACGCGTTTCGGCGTCCTGCCGTGTGACGACTTGGCGATGGAACGCCGTTTCGGCGAGTCCGCACTACGAAGGTAGGTGGGCGGGTGTATCAGCTTGAGCGCTTGGGCGGTTCGCCGGTCGCCGGCCTGCGCCTGCTGACCCCGGCGCCGACCTCCTTGGCCGCCTCGGTCTGACGCGCCAGCACAGGCACCAGCCGCCGCGTCTTGGCCACCATCGTCGCCGCCCGCACCAGCTGGCGTGACACGGTGCGCGGCCCCGGGCCGCCGGGCACCTCCTTGCGTCGCAGCGAGCGCTCCACGTCGAACAGCTCCAGCACGTCGTCGTCGAAGAGCGGGGAATGCTCGCGCCAGTCGTCGAGGTCGAGGTCGGTGAACGAGCGGTGCGACCTCTGCAGCGACGCGACGATGCGGCCTACGGTGCGGTGCGCCTCGCGGAAGGGCATGCCCTTCACCACCAGGTAGTCGGCGACGTCGGTCGCCATCAGCGAGGGATCGCTCGCCGCAGCGCGCAGCGCGTCGGTGTCGAAGCGGAGCACCTTCACCACGTCGGTGACGATGGCCACGGTCGACATGGCGACGTCGACGGCGTCGAAGAGCGGCTGCTTGTCCTCCTGGAGGTCGCGGTTGTAGGCGAGCGGCAGTCCCTTCAGGGTGGTGAGCAGCGCGACCAGGTCGCCGACGGTGCGGCCGGCGCGGCCGCGCGCCAGCTCCAGCACGTCGGGGTTCTTCTTCTGCGGCATCAGCGACGAGCCGGTGGCGTAGGCGTCGGGGAGCTCGGCGAAGCCGAACTCCGCGGTGGTCCAGAGCACCACCTCCTCGCCGAGGCGGGAGAGATGAACCATGAGCAGCGCGCAGGCCGCCACGATCTCGACGGCGAAGTCGCGGTCGCTGACGGCGTCGAGGCTGTTGGCGCTGATCGTCTCGAAGCCCAGCTCCTGGGCCACCATGCGCCGGTCGATGGGCAGGGTCGTCCCGGCCAGCGCGCCGCTGCCGAGCGGCAGCACGTTGCAGCGGTCGTGGGCGTCCTCGAGGCGCTCGATGTCGCGCTGCAGCATCTCGACGTAGGCCAGCAGGTGATGGGCGACGCTCACCACCTGCGCGCGCTGCAGATGGGTGTACCCGGGCATCACCGCGGTGCGGTGCTCGTCGGCGCGCCGGAAGAGCGCCTCCTGCAGGCCCGCGATGGCCAGCATCATCTCGCGGCAGGCGCGCATGCCGTAGAGGCGCAGGTCGGTGGCCACCTGGTCGTTGCGGCTGCGCGCGGTGTGCAGCTTGCCGGCGACCTCGCCGACCTTCTCGCCGAGGCGGCGCTCCACCGCGGTGTGGATGTCCTCGTCGCCGGGATCGACGGGGAAGTCGCCCTTGTCCAGCTCGCGCTTGATCTCCCGCAGGCCGCGGTCGATGGCGGCGTGCTCCTCGCGGGTGAGCACACCGATGTGGCGCAGCATCCTGGCGTGCGCCTGCGATCCCGCGATGTCCTCGGGGTAGAGGCGGCGGTCGACGGCGATGCTGGTGGTGTACTCCTCGACGCGCCGGCTGGTGCGCGCCCCAAGCCGGCCCGACCACACCTTCTCTGCGCGGGCGCCGTTCTCGTCAGGAGCGTCCGGAACTGGGGCGGAGGCGGCACCGGCGCGGCGCGTGGTGGCGGCGATGGAGTGCTCGTGGACCGCCTGCTTGGCCGCCTCGTCCTTGCTGCGCCGCTCCTGCCGCTTCTCGGCACGGGACGGCTTGGGGGGACGCGCGCTGCTCAGCGGGGCCTCGCCGTCGCCCGCCTCGGCGCCGACGATGCGGATGCCCCTAGCCACGCGGTGCCTCGCGGGGCGCCTGCAGGCGCTCCAGCTTCTCGGGCAGCAGACGCCGCGACGCCTCGCCGAGCGCGCCCTGCACCGTGGTCTGGGTGCGCAGCGGCAGGCCGAACAGCTCGATGAAGCCGCGCGCCGCCGCGTGCGAGAAGCTGTCCTGGGCGCGGTCGTAGGTGGCCAGGTCGTGGCGGTAGAGCGACTGCGGGCCCTTGCGCCCCACCACCCGGATGGAGCCGCGCAGCAGGCGCAGGCGCACCTCGCCGGTGACGAACTCCTGCGTCGAGCGAACGAAGGACCACAGGTCGTGGCGCAGCGCGCTGAACCACATCCCGTCGTACACCAGCCGCGCCCACTCGTCGGCGACGACGCGCTTGAACTTCATCACGTCGCGCGACAGCGTCAGCGCCTCCAGGGCGTCGTGCGCGGCGAAGAGGATGGCGGCGCCGGGGGCCTCGTAGATCTCGCGCGACTTGATGCCGACCAGGCGGTTCTCGACGTGGTCGACGCGGCCGACGCCGTGCTCCCCGCCGACGGCGTTGAGGTGCGCCACCAGGTCGTGCGGGGCCATGGCCTCGCCGTCGACCGCGACGGGCACGCCGTGCTCGAAGCGGATCTCCACCAGCGTGCCGGCGGCGGGCGCCTGCTGCGGATCGGCGGTCCACTGGAACACGTCGGCGGGAGGCTCCTCCCAGGGATCCTCGAGGATGCCGGACTCGATGCTGCGCCCCCAGAGGTTGGCGTCGATGCTGTACGGCGACTCGATGGTGACCGGCACCTCGATGCCGTGCTCCGCCGCGTATCGCAGCTCGTCGGGGCGTCCCATGTCCCAGTCGCGCACCGGCGCGACGACGCGCAGGTCGGGCGCCAGCGCGGCGACGGCGACGTCGAAGCGCACCTGGTCGTTGCCCTTGCCGGTGCATCCGTGCGCCACCGCCCTGGCGCCCTCCTCGCGGGCGAGGTCGACCAGCAGCTTGGCGATGAGCGGGCGGCCCAGCGCGGTGGCCAGCGGGTACACGCCCTCGTAGAGCGCGCCGGTCATCAGCGAGGGGAAGGCGAAGTTCTCGACGAAGAGCCGCCGCGCGTCGACGACGTAGGCGGCCACGGCGCCGGTGCGCAGCGCCTTCTCCTGCACCGCCCGCAGGTCCTTGGCCTCACCGAGGTCGATGCTCAGGGCGACGACGTCGTAGCCCAGCTCCTCGGTCATCCAGCGGATGGCGACCGATGTGTCCAGCCCGCCGGAATAGGCGAGGACGCACTTCTCGCGGGTCGTGCCCGGCTCGTTCACACACGCGCTCCGTTGAGCATTGCCAGCTTCTTGTGCAGCCGTCGGGCCGCGTCGCTGCCGCGGGCGACCACCAGCACGGTGTCGTCGCCGGCGACGGTTCCCGCCACCTCCTCGAAGTGTGCCTGATCGAGCGCGGCGGCCACCAGGGGCGCGGTGCTGGGACGGGTGCGGATCACCCCGAGGTGGCCGACGAACTCGACGCCCCGCACGTGGTCGCGCACCACGCTGCGCAGCCGCGCCGAGGTTCCGCCGGGATCGGCGTCGGCGGGCGAGGCGACGTAGCGAAGCCCGTCACCGTCCGGCACGCGCATCAGCCCGAGCTCGCGCATGTCCCGCGACACGGTGGCCTGGGTGACGTCGAGCCGCAGCCCGCGCAGCGCCTCGACCAGCTCGTCCTGGGTGCGGATGGGATGGGCGCGCACCAGGTCGAGGATGGCGCGATGGCGCTCGGCCTTGGTGGGGGCGCGCGGTGAGCGCGCGGCAGTCACCATCGCGGCGATCTCACGCGCCGCCCTCGGTCATGGCCATCTCGATGGCGGCGCCGATGCGGCGCACCGCCTCGTCCGCCTGCTCCTCGGTGAGGATCAGCGGCGGCACCAGGCGGAGCACGCGATCGCCGATGGGGTTGACGATGACGCCCGTCTCCAACCCGGCGCGGGCGACGCGCGGCGCGATGCCCTCCGAGAGCACGACGGCGAGCATGAGCCCGCGTCCGCGGACCGACTCGACGGGCTTGCCCTGCTCGCGCAGCGCCAGCAGGGCGTCGCGCAGGTGGGCGCCGACGCGCTCGCTGTTGGCGATCAGGCCCTGCTCCTCGATGGTGCGCATCACCGCGTTGGCGGTGGCCGTGGCCAGCGGGTTGCCGCCGAAGGTGCAGCCGTGGTCGCCGGGTTCGAGCACGTCCGCACGCGGCGCGGCGAGCACGGCGCCGATGGGCACGCCGCCGCCCAGGCCCTTGGCGACGGTCATCACGTCAGGGGTGACGCCTGCATGCTGGTGGGCCCACCACGCGCCGGTCCGGCCCATGCCGGTCTGCACCTCGTCGAGGATGAGCAGCAGGTCGTGCTCGTCGCAGAGAGCACGCAAAGCGCGCAGCGTGTCGTCGCGCATCGGCACGATGCCGCTCTCGCCCTGCACCGGCTCCATCATCACGGCGACGGTCCGCTCGGTGATGGCACCGCGCACGGCGTCGACGTCGTCGTAGGGCACGTGCACGAAGCCCTCGGGCATGGGCTCGAACGGCTGCTGGTAGCGCGGCGTCCCGGTGGCGGCGACGGTCGCCAGGGTGCGCCCGTGGAAGGCGTTGTGGGCGACGATGACCTCGTACGCGCCGTGGCGATGCTTCTGGCCCCACTTGCGGGCGATCTTGATGGCCGCCTCGTTGGCCTCGGCGCCGCTGTTGCAGAAGAAGACGCGCGACGGGAAGCTCGACTCCACCAGCCGCCTGGCCAGCTCGATCTGCGGCAGCGTGTAGTAGAGGTTGCTGGTGTGGATCAGCTCCGACGCCTGCTGCTCCAGCGCCGCACGCACGGCTGGGGCGGCGTGGCCGAGCACGTTGACGGCGATGCCGCCGACCATGTCGAGGTGCTCGCGGCCCTCGACGTCGGTGACGGTGACGCCGCTGCCGCGCACCAGCGCCACCGGCTGGCGCCCATACGTGTGCATGACGTACGTCGACTCGTCCTGCTGGATCTGCTGCAGCGGGGTGGTGACCGACTCCGATGCGCTCATGCCGTCTGCGCCTCCGAGGCCGCGGCGGCGGCCGCCGTGTCCAGGCCGGGCCGTCGCAGCATGGTGCCGACGCCCGACTCGGTGAGCAGCTCCAGCAGCAGCGAGTGCGGGACCCGGCCGTCGATGATGTGCACCGCCTCGGTGCCGTCCAGCGCGCGCACCCCCGCCATCACCTTGGGGATCATGCCGCCCTGGATGACGCCTGCGGCGATCAGCCGTTGCGCGCGCTCGGCGTCGAGCTCGCTGATCAGCGAGCCGTCGGCGTCGTGCACACCGTCCACGTCGGTGAGCAGCATCAGCTTGGTCGAGCGCAGCGCCACCGCCAGCTCGGCGGCGACCGAGTCGGCGTTGACGTTGTACGCCTGCCCGTCGTAGCCCAGCCCGATCGAGGCCACGACGGGGATGCGCCCGCGGTCGAGCAGCGCCTCGATGGGCTCGGGGTTGACCTGCACGACGTCGCCGACGAAGCCGAGGTCCTCACCGCCCTCCGCCTGGCGCGGCTTGACCAGCAGGGTGGGGCCGTCCTCGCCCGACATGCCGAAGGCCTCACCGCCCAGCCGATTGATGGTCCCAACCAGCTCGGGCCCGACCTTGCCGGTCAGCACCATCTTGGCCAGCTCCATGGTCTGCGCGTCGGTGACGCGCAGGCCGTTGACGAAGCGGGTCTCGATGCCGACCTTCTTCTGCCAGGCGCTGATCGCCGGGCCGCCGCCGTGCACCAGCACGGGACGCATGCCCACGAAGCGCAGCAGCACGACGTCCTGCAGCAACGGCTCAGGGTCACCGGAGTCGATGGCCGCGCCGCCCAGCTTGATGACCACGGTGTGGCCGAAGAAGCGCTTGATGTACGGCAGCGCCTCGACCAGCACCTCGGCGCGGCGGATGCGTTCCTCGATGGACTGGGCACACATGGGCTTCTCGCTCCCGGTTCAGGTCGTGTAGTCGGCGTTGATGCGGACGTAGCCGGCGCTGAGGTCACATCCCCACGCGTGTCCCTCGACGTCGCCGGCGCCCAGGTGCACCTCGATGTCGATGCGCGACTGGGCGAACACCCCGCGGATGCGCTCGGTGTTGGCGACCACCGGCGAGCCGTTCTCGAACACCGGCACGCCGCCGATGCTGACGTGGAGGCGGTCGAGGGCGAAGTGCGCGCCGCTGCGCCCCAGGGCCGCGACGATGCGCCCCCAGTTGGGGTCGCTGCCGTGGATGGCGGTCTTCACCAGCGGCGACCCGGCGACGGTGCGGGCGGCTGCCCGCGCCGCCTCGCGCGACTCGGCGCCGTGCACCGCGACGCGGAAGTGCTTGGTGGCGCCCTCCGCGTCGGCGACGAGCTGCTCGCTGAGCGCGTCGCACACCTGCAGGACCGCCGCCTCCAGCGCCGCCAGCTCGCTCGACCCCTCGGCGAACGGCTCGCCGCCGGCCTGCCCGTTGGCGAGCAGGAGCACGGTGTCGTTGGTCGAGGTGTCGCCGTCGACGGTGACGCAGTTGAAGGTCTCGTCGGCGACGCGGCCGAGCAGCGGCTGGAGCACGCCCGGCACCACCGGGGCGTCAGTGGTGATCACCGCGAGCAGCGTCGCCATGTCGGGGTGGATCATCCCCGCGCCCTTGGCCATGCCGCCCACGCTGTAGCGGCGGCCGCCGGCCTCGAAGACGGTGCTCGCCTCCTTGGGGACCGTGTCGGTGGTCATGATGGCGCGGGCCGCGGCCGCGTCGCCGTCGGGCGAGAGCGACAGCGCGGCGGCGCGGATGCCGGCCACGACGCGCTCCATCGGCATCGGCCGCCCGATGACGCCGGTGCTGCAGACCAGCACCTGCGCAGGATCGAGGTCGGAGGCGTCGCCCGCGGCCTTGCACATCAGCAGCGCGTCCCTGAACCCCTGCGCGCCGGTGCAGGCGTTGGCGTTGCCGCTGTTGAGCACCACCGCCTGCACGCCGGGGCGGCGCAGCGAGAGCTGCGAGATCACCACCGGCGCCGCCTTGACGACGTTGCGGGTGAACACGCCCGCCGCCTGGCAGGGGACGTCGCTGCGCAGCAGCGCCACGTCGAGACGGTCGAGCTCGCCGTTGTCGCGGATGTGCGCGGCGGCCGCGCCGGCGCTGAAGCCGCGAGGCGCGCACACGCCCTGGCGCGTGGCGGTGTCGGGGGTGGCGCTCTGCGCGGCGCTCACGGCCACGCCGGGTGCAGCGGCAGGCCCGCCGTCTCGTCGAAGCCGAAGCGCAGGTTGAGCGCCTGCACGCCCTGTCCCGCCGCGCCCTTGAGCAGGTTGTCGATGGCGCAGGTGACCACGGCCACCCCGTCCTGCTCCGACACGTTGAGGGCGGCGAGGTTGGTGCCCCAGACGCTCTTGGTGGCCGGCGGCTTCTCGTCGTAGCGGAGGAACGGGCTGCGCGTGCAGAAGTCGCGGTACAGCTCGCGGATCTGCTCGACGCTCACGCCGTCGCGCGGCTGCAGGTACACGGTGGCCAGGATGCCGCGCGTCATGGGGATGAGGTGCGGCACGAAGGTGAGCTGCACCTCGCCACCGGCGGCGCTGCGCATCTCCTGGAGCATCTCCGCCTTGTGGCGGTGGCCCTCGACGCCGTAGGCGTGCACCGACTCGTTCACCTCGGCGAAGTGCACGCCGAGCGCCGGCGAACGTCCCGCGCCGCTGACGCCGCTCTTGCAGTCGGCGACGATTTGCGGGTGCACCAGCTTCTCGTGCAGCGCCGGCACGCTGGCCAGCAGCGTCGCGGTGGGATAGCACCCGGGCGCGGCGATGAGGTCGGCGTCCGCGAGGTTGACGCCGGGCAGCTCCGGCAGGGCGTAGACCGCCTCGCCACAGAGGTCCTTGGCGGGGTGGTCGACCTTGTACCAGCGCTCGTACTCGGCGGCGTCGCGCAGCCGGAAGTCGGCGCTCATGTCGACGACGACGGCGCCGCGCGAGATCCAGTCGCGCGCCTGCGAGGCGGCCACCGTGTGGGGCAGCGCGGCGAAGACGACGTCGACGCCGTCGACCTCCATGCCGGCGTCGAGGACGGTGTCGACGTCGCTGCCCGGCACCACCTCGCTGAAGCGCCTGCCGGCGTGGGTCCTGGCCAGCAGCCGTGACACCTCGACGTTGGGGTGCCGCGAGAGCAGATCGACGCACTGCATGCCGATGTAGCCGGTGGCGCCGGCCACGGCGGCGCGGATGCGGAGGCCCGACGCGGGAGTCATCGTGCGTGCCTTTATACCGGAACGCTGCATATTTATGCAACCGGGTCGGCCGGGCCCCCGGGGCCCCGGCCGGCGCCGCGGCCGCTCCTTCTTGACCGAGATGGGTAGAAATTCTTACTATCTCGCCGCTCGCGCCGACCGCCAGGAAGGGAAACCATGCGCCGAACCGCAACCAGCTCTCTCGTGGCCGCCCTCACGGTGCTCGCCGCGGCCACCCCGAGCCTCGCCAGCACGCCGGCCTCCGCACCCGCGGCGGGGACCTGGTCGGCCACCGGCGCGTCGATCTCCTCCACCCCCGACATCGCGCCCGGCGGCGCCACCGCCGTCGCCGCGACGATCGGCAGCCCCACCGCCATCCTCCAGCTGGCCGGGGCCGGCAGCGGCGCCCCGATGGCCGGGGTGCGCGGCTGGATCCGCACCACGAGCGACGCCGGCGCCCTCGCGGTGGCCACGCTCAGCGACGCCGCCGGGCACCAGAACACCTCGGCGCCCCTCCACCTCAGCGGGCTGTGGCAGACCTTCGGCGTGACCCTGGCCCATCCCGTCGCCGGTGCGCTCTCGCTGAGCCTCTCCTCACCCGCCGGCAGCGGCTGGCCCGCCGGCAGCACCGTCGAGGTCGCGGGCGTGAACCTCGGCGACACCGGTCGCTCCACCCTGGTGCGCAACTCCTCGACGACCAACTACTTCAACCTGACTCCCTTCGGCGGCACCTCCCACCCCTTCGTCGCCAACGGCTACGACTACGGCCCCGCGGCGATCGGCGCCGAGATCGGCACGCCCTGGGAGGACCCCACCACCTGCCAGACCGACGCGCAGATCCTCGGCGGTGAGGGCGTGACCATGGTCGCCGCCGGCATCGACTCCGCGTTCGGCAACGACGCGGCCGAGGACCCGGTGGGCCTCACCAAGTGCGCCGACGCCTTCTGGGCGCGTGGCATCGGCTTCGGCTGGCTCTTCGCGATCCAGGGCGTGGACGCCGACGGCGTCGGCTTCGTGCAGGACTACGAGCAGCGCCTGCAGGTCGCCATCGACCTGCTCGGCGACCATCCCGCCACCTACACCTGGCTGGTCGGCAACGAGATGAACCTCAACGGCCGCGACGCGGACTGCTTCTTCGACACCGGCGTGCCCGGACAGCCGGCCTGCACCGACCCCACCGGCGGCCACTACCTCAAGCAGCTCGTCGACTACGTGCACAGCAACGACAGCGGCCATCCGGTCACCACCAAGCTGGCCGGCGACGGCGGCAGCAACTGCACGGGCGCGGGCGCGATGAACGCCAACGACGTTCCCGAGATGGACTACTGGTCGGTCGACCTCTATCCCGCCACGACGTTCGGCACCGAGTTCACCTCCTGCCTGCCGGGCGACGACAGCACGCGTCCCGCGCTGGTCTCCGAATTCGGCCAGGCGCACTACTACTGCAACGGCCTGGACACCGCCCACGTGACCCTGAACGGCACGACGGTGAACTACGCCTGCCCGCCGGGCAGCCACGAGGACGACGCCGACGCGCAGACCGCCAACACCGGCCTGTGGCACGACATCCTGGCCAGCGAGGCCGGGCCGTCCGCGCCCAGCGCCGAGCTGCTGGGCGGCACCGAGTTCATGTACAGCGACCTGTGGTGGTACTCCTCCGGCTTCGTGTTCTTCGGCGGCACCGCCCTGTCGCCCGCCAACCACGACACCATCGCCGTGCAGGGCGGCAACTGGTACCCCAACGGCTGGTGGGCGGCCGAGTGGTCGGGGGTGAGCGAGGCGCAGAGCGCGCAGCAGGCTGAGCTGGGACAGCCGCGCGTGATCACGCCCGAGGTCGGCGCCATCGCCGCGATGTGGGGCACGACCGTGCCCACGGTGAGCAACGTCACCCTGACACCCGTCGGCGGCGGTCCCACCGCGGCCTGCGAGATCCAGGTGTCCTGGACCAGCGCGCAGCCCGCCACCACGGTGGTGAGCTGGGGCCAGGAGCTGCTGGTGATGCCGAGCTCCTTCACGCCCGTGCACGACGTCCAGTCCGACAACACGCAGTACGGCAGCCAGTTCAGCAGCAGCACCCTGACGACGACGCACAGCTTCACCATCCCGGGCACGGTGGTCGGCGGCCAGGGCAACATCAACCCGGGCGGCACGTACCGCATCTCGGTGGGCGGCTTCTCCAGCAGCGGCGCGGGCGACATGTCCGCCGGCACCGACGTGCTGGTGCCCGCCCTCTCCTGCTCGTAGCCGCCTAGGAGTCGATCACCAGAACCTCAGCGCCCTGCACGTCGCCGCGCCGCAGCCGGTCCAACGCGGCGTTGGCGTCGTGCAGGGCGTAGGCGCGCACCTCGGTCTGCACCGGGATGCGCGGAGCCAGGGCGAGGAACTCCTCACCCTCGTGCCGCGTCAGGTTGGCCACCGAACGCAGGGTGCGCTCGCGCCACAGCAGCTCGTACGGGAACGACGGGATGTCGCTCATGTGGATGCCGGCGCAGACGACGGTGCCGCCGGGCGCGGTGGCCCGGAGGGCGGCGGGCACCAGCTCACCCGCGGGGGCGAAGATGATCGCAGCGTCGAGCGGCTCAGGGCCCGGCTGCATCGCGTCACCCGCCCACTCCGCACCGAGTGACAGGGCGAACCGCTGCGACGCCGCGTCGTCCGCGCGGGTGAAGGCGAAGACCCGCCGCCCCTGGTGGCGCGCCACCTGGATGACGATGTGCGCCGCCGCGCCGAAGCCGTACAGGCCGAGCCGCTCGGCGTCGCCGGTGAAGCGCAGCGAGCGGTAGCCGATGAGCCCGGCGCAGAGCAGCGGCGCCGCCTGCAGGTCGGGATAGCCCTGCGGGATGGGGAAGCAGAAGCGCTCGTCGCAGACGGCCTGCTCGGCGTAGCCGCCGTCGATGTCGTAGCCGGTGAACCGCGCCTGCTCGCAGAGGTTCTCGCGGCCTGCGGTGCAGTGGCGGCACACACCACACGTCCAGCCGAGCCACGGGACTCCGACGCGATCGCCCTCGCGAAGGCGCTCCACACCCTCGCCGCACCGCATGACCGTGGCCACGATCTGGTGCCCGACGACGAGCGGCAGCTTGGGCCGGGTCAGCTCACCGTCGACGATGTGCAGGTCGGTGCGGCACAGGCCGCAGGCGTGGACGCGGAGCAGGACCTGGCCGCGCCGCGCAACCGGCGTGGGCAGGTCGGCGAGGTGCAGCGGCGCGCGCGGCGCGTCGAGCAGCATCGCGCGCATCGCCGCCGCCTCAGCGCAGGCCGCGCGGCGCGAGCTGGCGGTGCCGCAGCCGCTCGATGTTGACCGCCGCGCCCACCAGGGCGAGGTGGGTGAAGGCCTGGGGGAAGTTGCCGAGCAGCTCGCCGGTGCGCGCGTCGGCCTCCTCGGAGAGCAGCGCGCAGGGCGGCAGCAGGCTGAGCAGGCGCTCGAACAGGCGCTGCGCGTCTTCGAGACGGCCGAGGTGCGCGTAGGCGTCGACCAGCCAGAAGGAGCAGAGCAGGAAAGCGCCCTCGTCGCCGGGGATGCCGTCCTCCGCCTCCTCCGGGAGGTAGCGGCGCACCAGCACGCCCTCGCGGAGGTTCTGGGCGATGGCCTCGACGGTGCTGACCAGACGCGGGTCGTCGGCGGGCAGGAAGCGCACCTGGGTCATGCGCAGCAGCGAGGCGTCGAGCACGTCGCTCCCCAGGGATTGGGTGAAGGCGTTGCACGTCGTGGAGAACCCCTGCGAGGTGACGCGACGGTGGATGCGCGTCCGCGCGCTGCGCCAGCGCTCGGCGTCGTGGGGGAGGCGGAAGCGCTCGGCGATGCGCAGGCCGCGGTCGACGGCGACCCAGCACATCATCTTGCTGTAGGTGAAGTGGCGCTCACCGCCACGCACCTCCCAGATCGAGGAGTCCGGCTCCTCCCAGCGCGCGATGGCGAGGTCGACGATGGCCCGCAGGTCCTTCCACAGCGCCTGGGAGATCTCGCCGCCGAAGCGCGCGTAGAGGTAGGCGCTGTCGAGCACCTCGCCGTAGACGTCGAGCTGCAGCTGGCGCGCCGCGCCGTTGCCGATGCGCACAGGGCGGGAGCCGCGATAGCCGTCGAGGTGGTCGAGCGTCTCCTCGTGCACGGTGCGCCTGCCGTCGAGGGTGTAGAGGTTGTCGACGCCCGGATGCGCCGCGGTGCCGATGGGGATGCGCCGAAGCCAGTCGAAGAACTGGTGCGCCTCGTCGACCAGGCCGAGCTGGAAGAAGGCGTACAGCGTCAGGGCGGCGTCGCGCAGCCAGGTGTAGCGGTAGTCCCAGTTGCGCTGGCCGCCGATCTGCTCGGGCAGGCTGGTGGTGGGAGCGGCGATGATGGCGCCCGTCGGCGCGTAGGTCATCAGCTTCAGCGCCAGCGCGGAGCGCCACACCGGCTCCTGGTAGGGGCCGTCGTAGCGCACCTGGTGCACCCAGCGCCACCAGTACTCGCGGGTCTCGCGCAGCATGGCCCGCGCGTGCTCCACGGTCCAGCTCCCGTCGTCGCTGTCGCAGTCACCGGCGTGGCTGACGCTCAGCCCCAGCGCGACGGTCTCGTCGGCGCGCAGCGCCAGCGTCTGGTGGGCGCCCTCGATCTCGCGCGTCGAGCGGATGCAGACGTGCAGATCGCCGGCGTCGGTGTGGAAGCGCCCGTCACGGGTGCTGAAGGGGACGTGCCCGTTGCGCGCGTAGTCGGGCGCCGGCAGCATGTCGTTGCGCAGCACCACCTCGCCGGTGAGGCACTCCACGAGTCGCACCAGGCGGGGATGGCGGTGCGGGCGCGCCTGCTCCTCGATGGTGTCGCGGCGCACCGGCATGAAGTCGGTCACCGCGACGCGGCCTGTGCGGGTGGTGAAGGTGGTCTGCACCACGTTGGTGCGGTCGCGGTAGCGCGGCATCAGCTCGTAGGGACCGCGGGGCGCGATCTGCCAGTGGCCACCCTTCTCCGCGTCGAGGATGCGGCCGAACAGCGAGGGATCGTCGAAGCGCGGGAGGCAGAGCCAGTCGATGCTGCCGTCGCTGCCCACCAGCGCAGCGCTGCGGCAGTCGCCGACGGCGGCGTACGCGCTGATCGGCAGGTAGCCGTCGATGCGCTCGACCGGTCTCAACCCGCCGGCTCCCCCTCCGGGGTGGCCGCGACGTCCTCGAAGAAGCAGGACGTGCTGCCGGTGTGGCACGCCGGGCCCGCGGGGTCGACGAGCAGGAGCACGGCGTCGCGGTCGCAGTCGAGTCGGATGGCGCGGACGTGCATTGTGTTGCCGCTGGTCGCGCCCTTCTCCCACAGCTCCTTCCTGCTGCGGCTCCAGAACGTGGCGCGGCCGGTGCGCCGCGTCGCCTCCCACGCCTCACGGTTCATGTAGGCGAGGGTGAGCACCTCGTGCGTGGTGGCGTCCTGGGCGATGGCGGCGACGAGGCCCTGGGCGTCGAAGTGCGGCTGGGCCGGCGGCCCGCTGAGGTCACTCATGCGGATGCCCGTCCTTGCCATCGTCGTCCGAAGGACTGTCCGAGGGCGTCAGCCCTGCGTTCCCAGGAGGCCCGTCCTCCGGCGCGCTCGCCGCACGATGCCCGAACACCCTTCTCCACCACGGAGTCCTGCCCGGTCCGTTGAGCGCCTCCGACGCCGCCCTGAACGCCTTTCCCGCCGCGCTCCTGCTGCCCGCCGTCCACTCCGCCAGCCCCACGTTGTACAGCACCGTGGGATCGGTGGCGTCGATCTCCGCGGCCCAGCGCGCCTCCTGCAGCCCCTCGGCCGCCTCGCCGCGCTGCACCAGCAGCGTCGCCAGCGTGGTGTGCGCCCGCGCCGACTCCGGGTTGAGCTGCAGCGCCTGCCGGACCTCGCGCTCCGCCTCCTCGTTGTTGCCCTGGGTGGCCAGAACCGAGGCGCGCAGAAGGTGCATGTCGGCGTCGCCTGGGGTCGCGGCGAGGAGCTGCTCGGCGCGCTGCAGGGCATCGGGTGCGTTGAGGTCGAAGCCGTAGCGGTCGCGCATGCGCTGCTGACCGCGCTGCCACAGCGGCAGTCGCAGCCGGGCCGCGGTGAACGGGATGCGCGGCGGTGTCCGCGTCGTGGTCACAGGCGCACCGGCACGCCCGCGTCCCGCAGGTACCGCTTGGTCTGCGGCACGGGGAAGCTGTCGAAGTGGAAGATCGAAGCGGCCAGCGCGGCGTCGGCGTGCCCGTCGGTGAGCACCTCGCGCAGGTGCTCGGGCTCACCCGCTCCGCCGCTGGCGATCACCGGCACGGCGACGGCCTCCGCCACCGCGCGGGTGAGCGCGATGTCGTAGCCGCTCCTGGTGCCGTCGCGATCCATGCTGGTGAGCAATATCTCACCGGCGCCCCGTTCGGTCGCCTCGCGAGCCCAGTCGACCGCGTCGCGGCCGGCGGGATTGCGCCCGCCATGGGTGTGGACGCCCCAGCCCGCGCCCTCGCGCCGGGCGTCGACGGCGACCACGATGCACTGCTCGCCGAAGCGCTCGGCGCCGCGGGTGATCAGGGTCGGGTCCTGCAGCGCCGAGGTGTTGAGCGACACCTTGTCGGCACCGGCGCGGAGCAGCGCCTCCATGTCGTCGAGGCTGCGGATGCCGCCGCCCACGGTGAGCGGGATGAAGACGTTGTCGGCGGTGCGACGCACGGCGTCGAGGAGGATGGGGCGGGTCTCGTGCGAGGCGGTGATGTCGAGGAAGACGAGCTCGTCGGCGAGGTCCTGGTTGTAGCGTGCGGCCAGCTCGGCAGGGTCGCCGGCGTCGCGCAGGTCGACGAACTGCGTGCCCTTGACCACCCGACCGTTGTCGACGTCGAGGCACGGGATGACCCGGCGTGCGAGCGTCACGCCGTCTCGCTTTCCGCAGCCGCGTTGAAGCGGTGCAGCGCCTCGGAGAGGTCGAGGCGTCCTTCGTAGAGGGCGCGCCCGACGATGGCACCGGATGCGCCCGCCTCGGCGCAGGACTCCAGGTCGTCGACGGTGGCGATCCCCCCGCTGGCGACGACGTCGCCGCCGTAGCTGGCGATGCACGCGCGCAGGCCGTCGACGTCGGGCCCGAGCATGGCGCCGTCGCGGCCCACGTCGGTGCGGATCACGCCGGCGGCGGGCCAGGCGCGCCAGCGGCGCAGGTGCTCGGTGGCGTCACCGGCGGACTCCGTCCAGCCCTGCGCCTGGGCGACGTCCCCGCGCACGTCGAGACCGAGCAGCACGTGGTCCGGATGGGCGCGGCAGATCTCCTCAGCGGACCGCGGGTCGCGCAGCGCCAGCGAGCCGAGCACGATGTAGTCGGCGCCGGCGTCGAGCCAGGATGCGGCGGCCTGGGCGCTGCGCACGCCGCCGCCGACCTGGACGGTGACGCGCATCTCGTGCAGGGCGCGCACAGCCGCGCGCACGGCGTCGCGGGAGAGGACGTCGGGCTGGCCGCGCGCCGCGTCGAGGTCGACGATGTGCACGCGCGTCGCGCCGCGGCGGACGAAGCCGATCGCCTGCTGCGTGGGGTCGTCCGAGTACACGGTCTCCTGCGCGTAGTCGCCGCGCAGCAGGCGCACGCACCGCCCGCCGCGCACGTCGACGGCGGGAATGACGATCATGCCGCCGCTCTCATCCTGGCGCAGAGGGCGACGAAGTTGCTGTAGATGCGCAGCCCCGTCTCCCCGCTCTTCTCGGGATGGAACTGCGTGCTCCAGACGTTGTCCCTGACGCAGACGGCCACCAGCGGCCCGCCGTAGTCGGCGGTGGCGACGACGGCGTCGCTGTCGGTCGTGTCCGGGGTCGCCGCATAGCTGTGCACGAAGTAGACGTAGGCGCCGCCGGCGATGCCGCTGGTCAGGGCGGTGTCGCGGGTGAAGGTGAGCTGGTTCCAGCCCATGTGCGGCACCTTGCCGCGCTCCGGGCCGAGCCGCACGATGCGCCCCGGCAGGAGCCCGAGCCCGCGGCGCCCGCCGTTCTCGTCGCTGTGCTCGAAGAGGAGCTGGTGGCCGAGACACACGCCCAGCAGTGGCGTGCCGCTCCGCGCGACGTCGACCACGACGTCGCCGAGCCCGGTGCCGTCGAGCGCGTCGGCGGCGGCCCCGAAGGCGCCGACACCGGGCAGCACGACACCCGCGCATTCGCGCATCGTGCGCGCCTCGCCGGTGAGGACGACGTCGGCGCCGGCGTGGAGCAGGGCGCGCTCGACGCTGCGCAGGTTGCCCACGCCGTAGTCGCAGATGGCGACGCGCGGCGCGCTCACAGCACGCCCTTGGTCGAGGGCACGCCTCCACCCACGTGGCTCAGCGCGTGGCGGGTGGCCAGGCCCAGCGCCTTGAACCCCGCCTCGGCGATGTGGTGGAGGTTCTCGCCACGGATGTAGTCGACGTGCAGCGTGATGCCCGCAGTCTGGGCCAGGGCGCGAACGAACTCGCCGAGCAGCTGGACATCGAAGTCGTTGATGCGCCCGCGAAGCGGCTCCATCTCGTAGACGACGTAGGGACGGTTGCTGAAGTCGAGCACCACGCGCACCAGCGACTCGTCGAGCGGCGCGTAGGCGTGGCCGAAGCGGCGGATGCCGGCGCGGTCGCCGAGCGCCTCGCCGATGGCGGCGCCCAGCACCAGGCCGACGTCCTCGACCAGGTGGTGCGCGTCGACGTCCACGTCGCCGCTGCCGCGCAGGGTGACGTCCATGCCGCTGTACTTGGTGAACGCCTCCAGCATGTGGCGGAGGAAGGGAAGCGGGACCTCGATGTCGGCGCGGCCGCTGCCGTCGAGCACCACCTCGGCGGTGATCTGCGTCTCCTTGGTGCGCCTCTCGCGGCGAGCAGTGCGCGCGCTCATGCGGGGGTCCTCGTGCGGGCCAGGCGCAGGCGGATCGACTCGGTGTGGCCGTGCAGCCCCTCGGCCTCGGCGAGGGTGCACGCGGCGGGACCGAGCTCCTCCATGTCGCGTGCGCTGAGCCGGGTGATGCTCGACCAGCGCACGAAGTCCATCACCGACAGCGGACCGCTGAAACGCGCGGCGCCGCCGGTGGGCAGCGTGTGGTTCGGCCCGGCGATGTAGTCGCCCATGGGAACGGGTGCGTTGCCGCCGACGAAGATGGCGCCCGCGCAGCGCACCCGCTCGGCGAGCGCCTCGGCGGCGTCGCCCTGCAATTCGAGGTGCTCAGGCGCGAAGTCGTCGCAGAGCTGCAGCGCCTCCTCCATGTCGCGACACAGCACGAGCAGGCCGTGCCGCCCCGCCGCGGCCGCGATGATGCCACCGCGCTGCGCCGACTCGGCCGCACGCGCGAACTCGGCCTGCACGCTCTCTGCCAGCATCGCGTCGTCCGTGATGCACACCGCCCAGGCGAGCGGGTCGTGCTCCAGCTGCGACACGAGGTCGGCCGCCACGAAACGAGCATCGGCGCCGCCGCTGGCCACGATCAGCACCTCGCTGGGGCCGGCCATCCCGTCGATGCCGACGGCCCCGAAGACCGCCCGCTTGGCGAGGGTGACGTACAGGTTGCCGGGGCCGACGATCTTGTCGACCGCGGCGACGCTCTCGGTGCCGTACGCCAGCGCGGCGATCGCCTGTGCGCCGCCCATGGCCAGCACCTCGTCGACGCCGATGAGGTGCGCCGCGGCGAGCACGTACGGATGCGGCCTGCCGTCGGGGCCGGGCGGCGTTGCCACGGCGATGGACGCGACGCCGGCCTCCTGGGCGGGGATCGCGTTCATCAGCACCGTGCTGGGATATGCGGCCCGGCCACCGGGCACGTAGCAGCCGGCGCGGCGCAATGGCGTCGGCTTCAGCGCCAGGCCGGCGTTGCCGCGGATGCGATCGTCGCGCTGCAGCGCGTGGAAGTCGCGGATGCGCGACGCCGCGACCCACAGCGCCTCCTGCACCTGCGGGTCGGTCGCCTCCCAGGCGCGCTGCAGGTCGCCGGCACCCGCACGCAGCACGGCCACGTCGACGCCGTCGATGCGCCGCGTCCACTCGCGGACCGCCTCGTCGCCGCGCACCCGCACGTCGTCGACGATGGCGCGCACCGCGTCGTCGGCGCTGATCTCACGTCCGAAGAGGTCGCGCAGCCGCGCCAGGCCCTGCTCGTCGGCCTGCGGCTCCACGAAGCGTCGCTCCCGCGACACCTCGGCGCGCCACTCCTCCGCGCTCAGCGCGCGCAGCCCGGCGCTCATGCCGCGCCCCGCTCCGCCACCGCGCGCTTCTCCACCACCCGCCGCAGCGCCGAGGCCAGCTCGTTCACCTCGGCGGCGCGCGTCTTGATGCTCGCCTGGTTGACGATCAGCCGCGCGGTGGAGCGCCCCGCCTCGGCCACCTCGACCAGGCGGTTGGCCCGCAGGGTGCGGCCGGTGGCGGTGATGTCGAGCACCGCGTCGGCGAGGCCGGTGGCGGGCGCCAGCTCGATGGAGCCGTGCAGCTTGATCAGCTCCGCGGCCACCCCGATGCGGTCGAAGAAGGCGCGGGCCGCCTGCGGGTACTTGGTGGCGACGCGCAGCGAGGGCGGCCACTGGCCCCTGGCAAGCAACGACTTCTCCGGCGCGGCAAGCACCAGCCGGCAGCCGCCGAAGCGCAGGTCGACGATCTCGTAGCAGTCGCGCGCCGACTCCCAGAGCATGTCCTTGCCCACCACGCCGGCGTCGCACGCCCCCATCTCGACGTAGACGGGGACATCGGTCGGGCGCGTCTTGACAAACTCCATCCCGCCGTTCTCGACCAGCAGCGCCTCGTCGAACATGCCGGGCTGCAGGTCGGCGACGCCGGCCTCGCGGAGCAGGTCGCAGGCGCCCTGCAGGAGGGTGCCGTTGGGCAGGGCGATGCGCAGGCTGCTCATGCGCCGCGCCGCTCCAGCAGTGCGGGCGCGCCCGCAGCGCGCGAGAGCGCCTCGACCGCGTCGTCCACCGACCCGGTGCACCAGGACGCGCCCTGGCGCCAGCGTGCCCTGCCGTTCTGGTCGACATGGACATGAACTCCGGAGGCGGCGTCGGCGCTGGCGTCGAGGTCGGTGGCGACGCTGAGCCCGCGGTCGCGCAGCCGCTGGGCGAGCGCGACGGCGACCTCGCCGTGCCCGCCCGCCCAGGCGACGTGGATCGGCGCCTGCGCGGCGAACCCGGCCTCCGCCCTGCGCATCAGCGCGTCGCAGCAGCGGTCGACGGAGATCACGAAGCCCGTGGCCGGCAGGGGGAAGCCGAAGCGCGAGAGGAGCTGGTCGTAGCGGCCGCCCGCGCCGAGCGGGAACCCGAGGTCGCGGGTGAAGAGCTCGAAGGTGGGACCGGTGTAGTAGTCCCAGTCGCGCACCGCGCCGAGGTCGAGGTGGAGCACGCCGCCGTTCAGGCCGTGCGCGGCCAGGAGGTCCCAGAGGCGGCGCAGCTCGTCGAGCGCGCGGCGGGGGCGCTCGGCGCGCAGGCCCTGGGCGGCGACGTCGAGGATCTCGCGACCGCCGCGCAGCGCGGGGAAGCGGAGCAGCAGCGAGCGCTCCACCTCGCCGACCTCGGTGCCCTCCAGCGCCTCCTCGACGGCGACCAGGTCGCGGTCCTGCAGCGCCTGGAGGACGCGCTCGCGGGTGGGGTCGTCGAGGCCTGCGCCCTCGAGCAGTCCGGGCAGGAAGTCGGCGTGGCCGACGTCGATCTGCACCTCGCTGAGCCCCGCGTTCTCCAGCGCGTGCGCGGCCAGGGCGACGCACTCCGCGTCGGCGGCCAGGGTGGCGCTGCCGAGCAGCTCGCAGCCCGCCTGCAGCGTCTCGCGGCGGCGCCCGCCGAGCAGCGCCTGGTTGCGCAGGACAGGTCCCGAGTAGCAGAGCCGCAGCGGGAACGGGCCCTCGCGGAGCTGGGTGGCGACCACCCGCGCCACGCTGACCGTGCGCTCGCCGACCAGCGCCAGCAGGCTGCCGTCGGCGTCCATGAAGCGGAAGAGCGACGTCTGGCGGTTGGCGCTGATCCCCGCCGCCACGGTGTCGAGCGGCTCGACGACAGGCGTGGCCAGCAGGCCGTAGCCCCAGGCCTCGAAGCTGTCCAGGAAGGCGTCGCTGACCGCCCGGCGCCGCGCCGCGGGCCCGGGAAGCCAGTCACTGAACCCGCCGGCCCGCCCTCGCGGCGCGCCGGCACCGTCGACGGGGGAGGCGTTGTCCACGCCCGAAGTGTACCGGGCGCCGGGTTTCGAGCCTGGGAGGGCCCGCCTCAGGGCCTCGCGACCGCCAGCGAGGGCCGCCGGGATCTCCGCCTAGTACTGGTCCTCGGGCCGGACGTCCTCGTCCGGCTCCTCGTCGAAGTCGCCGCCGCCGGTGACGTCGTCCTCGGACTCGACGGTCTGCATGCCCTCGAAGTCCTCCTCGCCCTCGTCGGAGGTGTTGCCCGGCAGGGCCTCGTCCTCCTCGGTCTCCATGGCGTCCCAGTCGCTGCCGCGCGAGGCGAGCAGGGACTCCTTGGCGTAGGGTCGGAACTCCTCGCGCTTGCCGCGCGCGATGGGGAAGGAGGACTTGCGGGAGTTCTCCGGGGACTGGAAGACCTCGCGGATCATGATCTCGATGCGGTCGTCCTCCGCCCTGGCCACGGCGGCCGAGTAGCGGTTGCCCGTGTCCATGAGGGGGATGAGGCGGCGCGAGATCTTCGCCTCGACGTCGCCGAGGGCGACGCCGCGCGCCGTGGTGGCGTGCAGCATGCCGCCGAGGGCGGCCAGCTCCACCGGGTCGCCAGGCGCCACCTGGACGAGGACGCCGCCGGAGGGCCGCGAGAGCACCGTGAGCGCGCTCTTGCCCGGCTCCTCGGCGAAGAGGTCGACGTCGACCGAGCCGTGCACCCCCTCGACCCGCGCCGGCTGCTCCAGCATGGCGCTGAGCTTGCGCTGGTTCTTCTGGGCGATGACGTTGAGCGGGTTGAGCTTCAGCGTCTCGCCGTAGGCCTCCAGGGCCTCCTCCAGGCGGCCGAGCTCGAACAGCGCCTTGCCCAGGCGGTTGTAGGCGTCCTCGTCGGGCCCGTACTTGTCGAGGACGGTGCGGTTGACCGACACCGCCTCCTGCCAGTTGCTCTCCAGGGCGAGCTGGATCGCCTCCTCGGCGAACAACGCCCGAGGCTTGACCCGTTCCGCTTCAGCCACGCTCGAACTCCGCTGTGTGCACGCCCGAACTCACCATGCCACCGGCGCCCACGGCACCGTCATGCCCACCTGACCCCGCCGCGTGCGACCGGCCCGGCTGCCCAGGCCGCGAAAGCTTGCACGAAAAGGCGGTCGCGCCGCTGCGGCTCCGGTATGATACCGGCTCGGTGGAGCGCATCTGTTCGGCCCGTACATGACCCGCGTCCTGGCCATCGCCAACCAGAAGGGCGGCGTCGGCAAGACGACCACGGCCGTCAACCTCGCGGGCGCCCTCGCCGAAGCCGGGCAGCGGGTCCTGGCCATCGACCTCGACCCCCAGGGCCACCTCACCATCAACATGGGTGTGCGCCGCCCTGACGAGCTCGAGCTCACCGTCTACAACCTGCTCACCGACCATCAGGTCGCCGCCGCCGACTGCCGCCTGCACACCGACGAGATCGGCGTCGACTTCCTCCCCGCCAACATCGAGCTGAGCGGCGCGGAGCTGGCGCTGGTGACCGAGTTCGGCCGCGAGTCGGTGCTCAAGGAGAAGCTGGAGCCGATCCTCCCCGAGTACGACTTCGTCGTCATCGACTGCCCGCCCTCGCTGGGCCTGCTCTGCATCAACGCGCTGGTGGCCTCGACCGAGGTGATCATCCCGCTGCAGTGCGAGTACTTCGGCATGAAGGGCATGCAGCAGCTGCAGCGCACCATCGACCGCGTGCGCGCCAAGCTCAACCCCTCGCTGACCATCGCGGGCATCCTGCCCACCATCTACAAGCCGCGCACCCTGCACTCGCAGGAGGTGCTGGAGCTGGTCAGGGAGAACTACGGCGAGCAGGTCTTCGACGTCCGCGTCGACTCCTCGATCCGCTTCGCCGAGTGCCCGCTCGCCGGGCAGTCGATCCTGCAGTACGCGGATTCGTCCGCCGGCGCCAAGTCGTACCGCGCCCTGGCCTCCCAGGTGATGGAGCGACAGCGCGCTGCGGAGGCGGTGTGATGCCGAGCTTCCGCCGCGCCCAGCTCCGCGGGTCGGAGGAGCTCTTCACCCCCACCCGCACCGAGAACGGCGAGCCACCTGCCGTCCGCGAGCATCCCGCCCCGGCACCGGTCGCCCGGCCGAGCGTCTCCGCGCCCGCCGTGAGCGGGGCCCCCGAGGGGCGCCTGGTCCGGCTCACCGACGACGAGGTGCAGACCCTCGCCGAGGCCGTCCAGCGGCTCAAGTTCCCCGGGCACAGGGCGACCAACAAGCCGCCTGTCGAGGAGTTCGAGCGGCTCGAGGAGCTGCGGCAGAAGCTGCTCAGCGTCCTCTAGTCCCCGCGCCGGGCGGGGCTGCGCCGCCCTCTCCCATGCAAGAGCGCGGGTCCCCGCACCGTCTGCCTCTGTGTGATTCGCGACCGCATCAGGGTGGCGGGCGCGGCGCTCGCCGTCGCCGGCGCCGCCGCACTCCTCGCCGCACCCGCCGCGGCCCAGACCGCCCCGCAGGGGACCTCGCCCTGCGACTACTCCGCCCAGCTCCCCCAGTGCGTTCCCGCGCTGGGCCCGCTGCGCGACGTCAGCGCCGACGCCGCGGCCTACCAGCCGGCGCTGCTCCAGCTGGTGCCCATCTCCGACTACGCGTCCGATCCGGAGGACGCCCCGCCTCCCCTCGGCGTCGGGGTGTGCGGCGGCGAGACCAGCCATCCCGCCGCCGACGGCTCCCAGCCGCCGCAGGGCGTGGTGGTGCAGGCGCCCCCGCCCGGCGTGCCCGCGCCCCCGGGCACGCACGGCCCCTACTGCCTGCTGCGCTACCTGAGCAGCGACTTCAGCACCCTCTGCACCGGCTGCCACCGCCTGCTCCTCGACTTTTCCGCCATCCCTGACGGAAACTCGACGAGCCCCGGCGCCGGCGGGCACTGGGCGCTGCGCTTCAGCAGCACGACGCTCAACGTCACCTCGCCGTTCGACGGCCACAGCCCCAACATCAAGAACCTCTGCGCCGACAAGTTCTTCAACCCGTCGCCCGGGTCCGACTGCGTCACCTACACGCAGCTCGACGGCTACGGCTTCGAGTACGAGGGCGACTCGAGCATCTACCACCACTACCCGCTGGAGGGCCGCTACTACAACGGGCCCGCCTACCTCGCTGGGAGCGGCACGCATCGCGACCCCTACCACTGGGTGACCGGCGCCTACGCCGACCTCGACCCGCAGGGCAGCAGCGGTCTCACCGTGTGGTACGGCGCGGGCTACCGCGGCAAGGGCGACACCACGCCGGACACCGACCAGTCCTACGGCTGCCTCTGCGAGGTGCCGCCGTTCGGGCACAGCGCCTTCAGCCCCAGCTACCCGCTCGCCGACCTCACCGCCCCTGGCGGGACCGGCGGCGGCAACGGCCACGGCGGCCACGGCGACGTCCAGCCCGCGAGCACCGGCTCCGCCACGCCCGCGACGCTGCCCGACACCGCCGCCGCCCGGCCCGCGACGATTCCCGCCGCCACCGCCGCTGCGGCGCTGGTTGGGCTGATGGTGGTGCGCCGCCGGCGCACACGATGACGGCGCCGCTCGACCTGCGCGCCACGCGGCGCACCTTCCTCGCGCTCTGCGCCACCACTGTCGCCGCCGCCACCCTGCCCATCCCGCTGCGCGTGCGCGCCCTCGACGCCTACGCGGCCACGTCGTTCGCCTTCACCCCGCACGAGCGCGCGGTGCTGCAGGCGGCCGCCAGCACGGTCGTCCCCGCGGCGACGGTGCAGACGCGCGGCGGGACGATGTCCGTTCCCGCGGCCGGCGACACCGGCGCCGTCGACTACATCGAGAACCTGCTCAGCGGCGCGATGATCTTCGCCGCCGGGGTGCGCAGGCCGCCCTACGTCGTGCCCGATGCACCGGTGTTCCCAAGCACCGGGGCGTACCCGCTGTGGGAGGTGAAGCGGATCGGCTGGTACGGCGACGGCCCGCGCCCGACCCGACCCTACGCCTGGCCCGGCGAGCTGCAGCGGCTGCAGCAGCTCTACCGCGAGGGTGTTGCCGCGCTCGACGCCGCCGCCGCACCGCAGACCTTCGACGCCGCCCCGCAGCCGCAGCGCGAGTCGATCCTCCGCGCGCTCCAGGCGCAGGAGGCGATGCAGTACGACGGGCAGGGCGAGGGCAACCAGCCCTTCTTCCTCACCCTCCTCGACCACGTCGCCGAGGCCTGCTTCGGCGACCCGGTCTACGGCGGCAACCAGAACTGGGTGTACTGGCGGATGATCGGCTTCAGCGGGCCGTCCTTCGTCAACGCGGGCGGCCCGGGGCCCGGCCAGGGCTGGACCGCCGGCGACATGGCGCAGCAGTTCACCATGAAGGGCTGAGCCGCGATGGCGCTCCCCGAGGTCGAGGTGCTCGTCGTCGGCAGCGGCGCGGGCGGCGGCATCGTCGCCTGGGTGCTGGCCGAGGCGGGCTTCCGCGTCACCGTCCTCGAGAAAGGGCCGTGGCTGACCGAAACCGCCTTCAGCAACGACGACGTCAAGTTCGGCTACCGCGACTTCTACACCCAGGACGTCCTCATCGAGCCGCGCACCTTCCGGCAGACGTCGCAGCAGACCGCCCGGGTCAACCACGTGTCGCCGCTCTCGCGCTGCGTCGGCGGGGGCTCGTTCCACTACGGCGCGGCGTCGTTCCGCTTCATCCCCGACATGTTCCGGATGCGCTCGCTGTACGGCACCCCGCCGGATTCGACGCTCGACGACTGGCCGGTCACCTACGACGACCTCGAACCGCACTACACCGCGATCGAGCAGGCCATCGGGATCGCCGGGCTGGCGCCGGGCTTCACCCCGCCGAGCGGCTACCCGGGCGCGCAGTACCAGCCCCCGCCCAACGCGCTGGCGCAGCAGCTCCGCCTGCGCTACTCGAAGCCCTACCCGCTGCCGCCCGTGGCGCAGCGCTACGACGGCATCGCCTTCAACCACGGCGCCACCGCCAGCGGCTACCACCCCTACCCGACCCCCTGCGCGATCAACACGGTGGAGGGCTTCCAGGGGCGGCATGCCTGCGTCAACTGCGGGTTCTGCAACGGCTGGGGCTGCCCCAACGGCGCCAAGTCGTCGACGCTGGTCACCGCGCTGCGCCGGGCGGTGGCCACGGGACGCTGCGAGATCCGTCCCGAGTGCTGCGCCATCCAGGTGAGGCTGGACAGCAGCGGCCTGGCCCGATCCGTGCTCTACCTCGACCGCGACTTCACCGTCCACGAGCAGCCGGCGCGGCTGATCATCCTCGCCTGCTCCACCGTCGACACCCCGCGCCTCGCCCTGCTCAGCGCCAACCCGCTGCACCCCAACGGTCTGGGCAACAACCAATCGGGCATGGTCGGCCAGAACCTGACCACGCACCACAACCCCAGCGCCGTGGTGACCATCACCGACGGCGTGCACTCCTGGGACACCTATCGCGGCGCCTGGAACACGATCAGCATGGACGACCTCCAGGACCTCAGCGGACGCGCCGACCTGCCCGGCGGGGTGGTGTTCCCGCGCGGGGGCGTGATCAGCACGTCGGGCAACTCGCCCGGGTACCCGGACGGCACGGGGGGCCCCATCTCGCTTGCCATCGCCATCATGAAGCCGCCCGGCTTCTACCCCGGCGGAGGCAACGCCTTCAGCCCGAGCGGCGCCTGGGGCAGCGGGTTCCTCCAGGAGATGGCCTCGGTGGCGGGAACGCAGGCGTACATCCTCGGTGTCTGCGAGGACCTGCCGCGCGCCGAGAACCGCGTCGACCTCGACCCAACGGTGAAGGACGTGTACGGGCTGCCGGTGGCGCGCGTGACCTACGCCAACCATCCCAACGACGTCGCCGTGGGCGCCTACGTGGCGCAGCAGATGGTTCCCGTCGGGCAGGCCATGCTGCAGGCCATCGGGGCGAGCGGCACGGTGGGCGTCACGGCGCCGACGCCGACACCCGTGACCAGCTACGCCGTCGGCCCGCGCTACGTCGTGCATCAGCACGGCACGATGCGGATGGGGAGCGATCCCAGGACCAGCGTGGTCAACCGCTACGGGCAGTTCTGGGACATCCCCAACCTCTTCGTGGCCGACGGGTCGCTGTTCACCACGGCGGGCGGGTACAACCCCACGCACACCATCGAGGCGCTTGCGCACTGGATCGGGACGTACATCGCGGCCAACCGCGAGGCCGTGCTGGACCGGCCTGGCGCGCTGGTGGCGACGTCCGCCGGCGGGGCGACGGCGCTGCCGAACACCGGGGCGGGCGCCGGCGGGGCGGGGGCTGCAGGCGCGGCGGCGGTGGGCGCGGCCGCGCTGGCGAGGGGAGCCGCGCGGCGGCGGCGACGCTCTGAGGCGGCGGCCGACGGGGGGACGGCCCAACGCGGCTGAGGGGTCCGGCCGCCGGACGCCAGGCCCTACCCGGCGGTGTGCCCCTGCCGCTTCCCCGTCAGCTCCCGCAGCGTCGCCGTCAGCGCCGGAGCGTCGAACGGCTTGGTCATGAACACGATGTCCCCGAGCTCCAGCAGCCGCTCGATCTCGGCGTCCTTCTGCCGGGCGGTCAGCACCACGATGGGGAGGTCGCGGGTGTCGTCGCGATGGCGGGCGACGCGGCAGAAGCCGAAGCCGTCCACCCTCGGCATCATCAGGTCGCAGACCACGGCGTCGGGCTGGACCTGGTCGAGCGCCTCGATGCCGGCCTGGCCGTCCTTGGCCAGGGACACGTCGAAACCCTCGAGCCCGAGACGAAGCTCGAGGACCTTGCGCAACGCGGCGTCGTCCTCGACGACCAGGACGCGGGGGCGGGGGGCCACCAGGCGATGCTACCCCCTCTGCACAAATCTTGCGGTCCCGTCAGGCGTTCGTTGCACTCACGAGTACAGCTTCTCGATCTCGGCGGCGTACCGCTCCGACACCACCTTGCGCTTCACCTTGAGGGTCGGGGTCAGCTCGACGCCGACCTGGAAGTCGGCACGCAGCAGCTCCCAGCGCTTGACCTGCTCCACGTGCGAGAGGTGTGCGTTGACCTCCTCGACGTGGCGCTGCACCTCGGCACGGATCTCCGGGCCGTCCACCGCGATGCCGCGCTCGCGCGCGAAGGCCGCGGTGGCGTCGGGATCCAGGGTGATCAGCGCGGTGACGTAGGGGCGCCGGTCGCCGATCACGACGGCGTTGGCGACCAGCCGGTGCCGCTTCAGCGCCGTCTCGATGTTCGAGGGCGCGATGTTCTTGCCACCCGCGGTGATGATGAGGTCCTTCTTGCGGTCGGTGATGCGCAGGAAGCCCTCGGCGTCGACCTCGCCGACGTCGCCGGTCATCAGGAAGCCGTCCGCGGTCATGGTGGCCCGCGTCGCCTCGTCGTCCTTGTAGTAGCCGGCGAAGACCATGCCGCTGCGGCAGAGGATCTCGCCGTCCTCGGCGATGCGCATCTCCGAGTCCGGCACCGAGGGGCCGACGGTGCCGAAGCGCGCGTTCCCGGGGCGGTTCATCGAGCACAGCCCGGTGTTCTCGGTCTGCCCGTACACCTCGTCGATCTCCAGGCCGACGGCGTCGAAGAAGCGCAGCACGTCGGGGGCGATCGGCGCGGCGCCGCTGGCCAGCACGGTCGCCTGGTCGAGGCCGAGCGCGACGCGCAGACGGTGCAGCACCAGCCGGTCGGCGAGCGCATGCCGCCGCCGCAGCAGGGCACTGACCGGCCGCCCGCTCCGAAGCACGTCGGAGCGCCGCTCGCCGGTGGCCACGGCCCAGCGCGCCAGGCGGCCCTTCAGGCCAGGGGTGGCCGAAACCTGGCCGCGCACCGCCGCCGCCATCTTCTCCCAGATCCGCGGCACCGCGAAGAACGCGGTGGGACGCACGTCGCGCAGGTGCTCGCCAAGCCGGTCGATGCCCTGCGCGAAGTAGACGACGTTGCCGTAGACGTAGGAGCGGAACTCGCTGACGCTGCGCTCGGCGATGTGCGCCAGCGGCAGGTAGCTGATGACGCGGTCGTTCTCGTCGGCGTGGATGAACTGCGCCGTCGAGGCGGTGCCGGCCGCGATGTTGGCGTGGGTGAGCATCACCGCCTTGGGTGGGCCGGTGGTGCCGCTGGTGTAGATCAGGGTGGCGATGTCGTCGAGGCTCACCGAGGCGGCGCGCCGGTCGAGCTCCGCGCCCTGCCGGGCCAGTGCCTGCTCGCCGCGGTGGAGCGCCTCCGACCAGGGGATGGCGAAGCCGTCGCTCGCCGGCGCGTCGAGGCCGTCGACCACCACGACGCGGCGCAGCGCGGGCAGCTCGGCGCGCACCGATTGCAGGTGCGCCAGCAGCGCGGGGCTCTCGACGAAGGCCACCACCGTCTCGGAGTGCGCCAGCACGTAGCCCGCCTGGTCGGCACTGAGGGTGAGGTACACCGGCACCGGGCGGCAGCGCAGGCTGAGCACCGACATGTCGGCGATGTGCCACTCCGGCCGGTTGCCCGACCAGATGGCGACGTGCTCCTGCTCGCCCACGCCCTCGCCGAGCAGGAAGGCGGCGATGCGGCGCGACGCGGCGCCGAACTGCTCCCAGCTGATGCTGATCCACCGCCCGCCCGCCATGAATCGCATGCTCGGCGCCGCCGGGCGGGTCGAGAGCTGCCTCTGGAAGTGCTCGACCAGCGTGGCGGCGCGCGGCGGCGACTGGCCTGCCTGCGGCGACGCAGGCGGCGCGGTGGTGGTCACGGGTGCGAAAGGATAGCCAGAACCCGCGTCTGATAGCGTGGGCCCGTGGTCATCGGCGCCCTCACCCTCACCGTCCACGTGCCCGAGAGCCGGTCGCTGAAGGACAAGCGGCAGGTGGTCAGCTCGCTGCTGGCGCGCATCCGCCGGCAGTTCAACGTCGCCGCGGCCGAGGTGGAGGACCAGGACACCTGGCAGGTGGCCACCCTCGGCGTGGTCTGCGTCAGCAGCGACCGCCGCCATGCGGACGAGATGTGCCAGAAGGTGCTGCGCTGGGTGGAGGAGGACGGCGAGGCCCAGCTCGGCCAGACGCACTTCGAGCTGGTCAACGTGTGAGCACCGCGGCGGCAACCGTCGAGGAGCTGGTGGCGGCCTTCCAGGCGACGCTCCCCTGGCCGCTCGACGACTTCCAGGTGGAGGCGCTCCACAAGCTGGAGACGCACCGCGGCGTGCTCGTCTCGGCGCCGACCTCCAGCGGCAAGACGGTGGTCGCGGAGTATGCGGTGTGGCGCTGCCTGGAGGCGCCGGATCACCTGCGCAAGCGCGCAACCGAGCCGAGCAACGTCGTCTACACCACGCCGCTCAAGGCGCTGAGCAACCAGAAGTACCACGACCTGTGCGACCGCTACGGCGCGCACAACGTCGGGCTGGTCACCGGCGAGCACACCGTCAACGACGGGGCGCCGGTGGTGGTGATGACCACCGAGATCCTGCGCAACGTCCTCTACGACGAGCCGGGGCGCCTCGACGTCGTCGGCGACGTCGTCCTCGACGAGGTGCACTACATCGACGACTACCCGCGCGGCACGGTGTGGGAGGAGATCATCATCGAGGCGCCGCGGCACATCCGCTTCATCGGACTCTCGGCGACCATCTCCAACGTCGAGGAGGTGGCCAGCTGGATGACCGGGCTGCGTGGCGACGTCGCCACCGTGGTGCGCACCGAGCGTCCCGTCGACCTCCAGCTGTGGCTCTCCCTCTCCAACGACTTCCTGCCGCTCTTCGACGAGAAGGGCCAGGTCCACCGCCGCACCCTCGACATGGCGCGCAACGACACGCTGCACGAGCGCCACACCCGCTGGGTCAAGCAGGCGCCGGACAACGACCTGCTGCACGTGGTCGACAAGCTGCGCCAGCGCGACATGCTGCCGGCGATCTACTTCATCTTCTCCCGCCGCGGCTGCCGGGAGGCGCTGTCGCGCTGCGCGGTGCACGACGTCGACCTCACCACCGCGGAGGAGAAGGCGCGCATCGACGCGGAGTACGAGCGCCGCCTGGAGATGGTCGAGGACGACGACGAGCGGCGCGTCTACCGCGAGGCGCTGGGGCTCGACCTGCTCCGCCGCGGCGTGGCCATGCACCACGCCGGGATGCTGCCCTACGCCAAGGAGACGGTGGAGCGCCTCTTCCTGCTGGGGCTGATCAAGGTGGTGTTCGCCACCGAGACGCTCTCGCTGGGGCTGAACATGCCGGCGCGCGCCTGCGTGCTGTCGTCGTTCACCAAGTTCGACGGCACCGGCTTCCACGCCCTCACCGCCGGCGAGCTGACCCAGCTCATGGGGCGCGCGGGGCGGCGCGGCATCGACGTCGTCGGGCACGGCATCATCCTCAAGGAGCAGGACGTCGACGTCCGCGACATCTACGACGCCGCCATCGGCGGTGAGATGGAGGTGGAGTCGAAGTTCGCGCCGACGTACACCATGACCCTCAACCTGCTGCGCACGCGCTCGGTGGAGCAGGCGGAGCTGCTCATGGAGCGGTCCTTCGGCCAGTACCAGAACGCGGCGCGCTACGCGCACTGGGGGCACAAGGAGCAGAACCTGCGCGAGCGGCTGGCCGACCTGCGCGCCACCGTGTTCCGCCATCCCAGCGTCAACTGCACCGAGAAGACGCTCAGCCAGTTCCTGCGCGCCGGCGACGACGTGAACGAGCTGCAGGCGCGCATCCGCCGGGCCCGCCGGGACCACTGGCGCGACTCCCGCCGTGGACGCTTCGGTGGGCGCGCCGCCGATCCCGGCCAGCGCTTCGAGATGATGCGCCGCCAGCTCAAGACCGCGCAGCAGCGGCTGCAGCAGAGTCCCTGCCGCACCTGTCCGTATCTCGCCGACCACCGGGCGCATCGCCACGAGATCCAGGAGATCGAGGAGACGCTGCGCGGCGGCGAGGCCGAGCTGCGCGCCGCCCGCGACCGCTACCGCGAGGAGTTCCGCGCCTACCGCGCGGTGCTCACCGACGCCGGCTATCTCGCCGACGACCGGCCGACCGAGCTGGGAATGCTGGCCGCCTCCCTGTACGGCGAGAGCGCTCTGCTCGTCGCCGAGGCGCTGGAGCAGGGCTGGTTCGAGGGGTTGGAGCCCGCGGAGCTGTCGGCCGCGCTGGTGATGGTGGTCAACGAGGACCGCGGGCGCGACCGTCCGGCGCGCATCCGCTTCCCCTCCGACAACGTCGACCGCGCCTTCCGCAACCTGCGCGGCGCGCTCTACCGGCTGGCGGCGCTGGAGCAGCAGCACGGCCTGGAGACGCTGCGCCCGCTGTCCTTCGACTACGTGCTGCCCGCCTACTGGTGGACGATGGGCGTGCCGCTCGCCGACATCGAGCCCCCCGCCGGCGCCGACCTCGGCGACGTGGTCAAGGCGATCAAGAACCTCTACTCGATGCTGCGACAGATCGAGCAGGCGTCACGCGCGCGCCCGGTGCACGCGCTGGTCGTGCAGACCCGCGAGCGCGTTGAGCGCGACCTGATCCGGCGGGTCTAGTCCCGACGTTCCTCGCGGGCCAGCGACTCCGGGATGCCCACGACGCGGTACGGGAGGTCGGTGATGTCGTAGTACCGCACCGGCTTCTTCAGCCGCTTGGCGATCCCCACCTGCACCTTCACCCCCAGCGAGAGATTGCCGAACACCCACACCTCGTCGCACTTGGCGATGAGGTTGTTGAGCGCCTCGCGCACGACCTCCTTGGGCACGGTGTGCAGCAGGTAGTAGTCGAAGAGCATCTGGGGCGTGATCGGCACCCGACCCTCGTCGAGGACGAACTTGGTGATGTGGGCGCGCCAGAAGAAGTTGCGATTGCTGAGCGCGACGTAGACCACCTGCCGCGGCCGTCGCAGCACGCGTTCCGCCTGCTCGATGGGGCTCGCCTTGGGGGTGGGCGCGAAGATGCGCTCGAGGATCTCCTCGGCGTTCTTCACCGTCGAGACCGGCGCGTTGACCGGGTCCTGCGTATCCGGCACTCGTCGCTCGTTCAGTGAGCGCTATATGGCGCTGGCATAAAGCCCGCAGATCATAGCACCCGAGGTCAGCGCTGTTCGGCCCAGGAAACCAGCGCTCGCAGCCGCGCCAGAGCGGCGTCGAGGAGCGCCGACCGGGCGGGGTCGTTGAGCCAGCGGCTCTGCCCCGAGGGGTGCGGCAGGGGGACGAGCACCCGGCGCACCGCGGGCGGCGGCGGGACCGGCGCGTCGCTCCCGTCGGGCAGCAGCGCGCGGCCGACGTACGCGTCGAGCCGGCCGGGGAGGAACAGCGACAGCCCGAGCGAGCCGACGGGCACGACGAGAGGCGGGTCGAGGAGCTGCATCACGCCCTCGCGCCAGGGCGCGCAGGCGGCCACCTCGCGCGGCGATGGGCGGCGATCGCCGGAGCCGTCGGGGCGCCGCCCGGGGAAGCAGGTCGTCGCTGAGATGAAGTAGATGCGGCGGCGGGCGTCCTCCTCGTCCGCGAAGCCGGCCCGGGCCAGCCAGCGCATCAGCTGGCGCCCGGCGCGGCCGGAGAAGGGCCGCCCGACCTCCTGCTCGACCGGTCCTGGAGCCTGGCCGACCAGAAGCACGCGCTGTCCCCATTCGCCACTGAAGACGGGGCGCGCCTCCCGCAGCCAGCCGGCGTCGACGCAGCGGGTGCAGGCGCGATGGGCGCGCTGCAGCGCGCGGAGGCGGCGGGCGGGCGCGGGGAGGCTGCTGGGGGACACGTTCCGGCGCTGGTGGAGCACTGACCCCACGCGTATCATCGACGGCGGAGCCGTCGTCATCTTCCTCCACGTCCCGCCGGCGGGCGCTCCCTCTCGTCCACCCAGCACTCGCAGGTCCGCATCGGCATGTCCGACGACGCACCCCGCTCCGCCCAGGGCCACCGGCCCGACCAGCGCCGCGGACGAGGCGCGCCACCCGTGTGGTGGGACCTGCTCGATCGCAGCGACCTGCCCGACGACCGCACGGCGCTGGAGACCTACGTCGGTGCGCCGGGGTGGTCCCAGCGCGAGCCCTTCGCCGTGCGCGGACGGCGGGCGCGGCTCGGGCTGGTGCTCTCGATTGTCACGGCGGTCCTGCTCGGGGTCGCCGTGGTCTTCGGCGTTTGGCTGGCCACCTCCACCACCGAGCGCAGCGCGGGCACCCTGGCGGCAGTGCTCGCAGGGATCCCGGCGGCGCTGCTCGCCGCGGCCCTGCTCGTCGGCGTGATCGGTCGCCGCCACCGCCGCTAGGTTCGCCGGCGCGCTCGACGCGCTACGCTGCGCGCACCAGCCATGCCTCGGCCCGACGACTCGGACCCCGACACCCGTCGCGCGCGCCGCGCGCGGAGTGAGCAGCCGCACCGGCCCCACCTCGACCCGCCCCTGGGTGGACGCATCATGCGCGTGGAGCGATTGCGGGGTGACCCGCTGACGGCGTCCTCACGTTCAGCCGACGCCCCGCGCGACGGCATTCCCGCAGGCTTCGATCCCGCCGACGGCGAGCGTGCCGGCGACGCCCCGGTGCTGCTGGAGCTGGCGACCGCGCCGGTGCGTCGCATGGCGCGCATCGTGTACTCGTCCAACGCGGCCTTCGTGCTGGAGCTGGATGCCGACGACCCCACCGACACGTCGCGACCGCTGCGCGCGGTGTACAAGCCGACGCGCGGCGAGCGCCCGCTGTGGGACTTCCCGCATCGCACCCTGCACTTTCGCGAGGTGGCGACGTATCTCGTGTCCGCGGCGCTCGGTCTCGCGCTGGTGCCGCCGACGACTCTGCGCGACGGACCGCTGGGAGCGGGCTCGGTGCAGCTCTTCGTCGACGTCGCCGACCGCGAGCTGTCCGGCGCGGAGGAGGAGGCGCTGGATCCGCTCCTGCACGACATGGCGGCGCTCGACGTGCTGGTCAACAACGCCGACCGCAAGCGGGCGCACCTGCTGGTGACCGGAGACGGCGCGCTGCGGGGGATCGACCACGGGTTGACCTTCCTCCCCTACCCGCGGCAGCGGACGGTGCTGATCGACCTGGGAGGCACGCCGCTGCCCGAGGCGATGGCGGCGCGGGTGCAGGCGCTGGCCGCGGGTCCCGCGCTGGCGGCGATGCGGGAGCGTCTCCGCCGGCTGCTGTCCTCCGCGGAGGTCGACGCCTTCTGCGGCCGGGTGCGCGAGCTGGCGGCCCACCCCACCTATCCGGTCCTCGACCCCTGGGACGGGCGGCCGTTCGAGTGGTGGTGAGCGGCCGGCGGGTATCCTAGGCGCCTGCCGCGCGCATGCGCCCGTAGCTCAGTTGGATAGAGCACCGGCCTCCGGAGCCGGGTGCGGGGGTTCGAGTCCCTCCGGGCGTACGCACCACTCAGGACACGGCGGGTCTGCTAGGCGATTCACGATCCGCGCACGGAGATGGCCGAGGTCGCCGATGTCTGTGCGCCTCCCGCGTCGCGGATGGCGATGGTCACGGTGTAGGTCCCGGAGTGGCCGTAGGTGTGGCTGCCGGTGACGGCGAAGCCGCTTCCCGACACCGCGATCGCGCCCGTGCTCGACGTGCCGTCGCCCCACTGGATCCGGGCGGCGTAGTCGGCCGCGGCACCGCCGGGATCGCCGTCGGTGAAGGTCGCG
>Ga0209810_1001092_pt1 | contig 45425 bp, 35 predicted proteins | sample Coa_R1_7_FD_187159 | JGI IMG/M metagenome (GOLD analysis project Ga0209810, IMG submission 187159) | Surface soil microbial communities from Centralia Pennsylvania, which are recovering from an underground coalmine fire - Coalmine... | ecosystem: Environmental > Terrestrial > Soil > Unclassified... | reverse complement strand
CCGTCTTCTGGCTAAGGCGGCACTGCATAACTTCTGTATCTGGCTTAATCGAAAGCTAGGTCGGCCGAACTTGGCGTTTGCCGACCTGATCGACTGGTGAAGGGCCGGCTATTTCACAGCAAGCGTTGAAATACCCGTCTGGAGGGCCTTCGGACAACCGTCCTGCGGACGGAAACGCTTTTGATATTCGTGAGCATATCGGCATTTACGTACTGGCTCTCAGGGAGCGGAAACATGACGAGGCTGCGGCGAACGATCTATCTTCTCATTGCCTGCGTTCTGGTGGCCGTCATCGCTAATAACGTATATGGCCGCTGGCGAAAGGCAGCCCAACACCGTCTTGTGGAGGCAGCCGCAAATGGAGATTCCGCTACCGTCCGCTCTTTGCTGCGGTGGGGTATCTCTCCCAATGAGATTCAGGCCGATTCAGGGCCTTACAGCGGGCCCGCCGTCGTGGCGGCAGCCAGCGGCGGCCACACAGAAACGCTCAAGGTTCTTCTGGACCACGGCGGCAATGCCAACGCTAGGGACAATGTGGGTACGCCATCGTTATACTGGGCGGTACAGTTCAAACATCATGATACTGTCTTGCTACTATTGCAGCGCGGAGCCAGCCCGATCTATCCAAATACGTCCAAACTCACTGCTTCGATCCTTAATGACGCGATAGCAAAGAGATGGATGGACGTCTTCAAGCTGGCGCTGGACCGGGGCGCCGATCCGAATGGCGTCCCGACAGATCAGATCTCCCCGCTTTGTGTTGCGGTGGCAATGGGGAATGTGGAGGCCGCGCGGCTTCTGCTCGACAAGGGCGCGGCGATCGATGCTCAAGGCTTTGACTGGATGGACCAGGAGCGCAGACGCCATAAAATGACGGCCTTGATGGTCGCCGCTCAAATCGGAAATCTGCCCCTGGTGAACCTGTTATTGCGTAAAGGCGCCAGCCTCCGGGCGGTGGATCAATCGGGGGATATGCCGCTCACCTGGGCGGCGGAATCCGGCAATGTGGCGGTCGCCAGGCGGCTCCTTCCTAAAGGGATCGACATCAATACAGGCGCCGGGCAGAACGGTCCGCCACTCCTGTGGGCAGCCCTATCGGGCAATCCCGTGATGGTCCATTGGCTCCTCCAGCAGGGCGCCGATCCCAACGCTGCAGACAGGAATGGCCAGACGGCCTTAATGAACGCCGTCCTGTTGCGCCGCAGCCTATCGCCCGCGCCTGTCCCCGTCTCTTGCGGCGAGGCGATGGTGCGGGACCTGCTGGCGCATGGAGCAGACGTAAACGCGGCGAACCGGAGTGGCCAGACGGTTTTGATGCAGGCAGTCCACGGAAGCGTTTCAATCGTCACTAGATTGCTGGAGCATGGCGCCAGGGTAAATGCGGCGGATAAGCAGGGGCATACGCCCTTGATGGCTGCGGCTCACTTTCATCGGGCCGATATGCTCCGGACACTGCTGCAGCGTGGGGCCGATATCCGCGCCAGGGATAGACAGGGCAAGACCGCTCTGATGCTGACTCTGGACAATGTTTCCGGCCCTCCCAATCTGGCGGCTACCGAGGCGCTGCTGGACGCGGGAGCGGAAGTCAATACGAGCGATGCCGAAGGCAGAACGGTCTTGACGTATGCTCTCTATAGCGGCGCTCCAGATATCGTACAGGCTTTGGTGGCGCATGGAGCGGATGTCAACGCCCACGGCGGCCAGCCGGATAGCCCCTTACGGATCGCTATGCGTGGCAGGCAGACTCGGATCGCCGCTATTCTCCGCAAAGCCGGAGCGAAGGATTGAGAGAAGACTTATGCAGAGACGGAAAAGCTATCTTCTCATTGCTGGCGCCTTAGTGTTTCTGATCGGCTATAACGTCTACGGACGGGGCCACCAGGCGATGCTGCACCGTCTTTTGCAGGCGGCCGGGAGGGGCGATACGGCCTCCGTTCGCTCGCTGCTGCGTCTGGGCTTTTCGCCCAATGCGAAAGAGGCTGGCGCTTCACCCTGCGGCAGCCCTGCCGTGGTCGCCGCGGCGTGCGGCGGGCAGACGGAAACGCTGCGGCTGCTGCTGGATCACGGCGGCGATGTCAATGCGCGAGGGCCGGAAGGCCAGACCGCTTTGGCCCTGGCGATCCAGCAGGGCCGGCACGATGCCGCCCTGCTGCTCCTGCAGCGCGGCGCCGATCCCAACCTTCCGTCTCCGGAAATAGGGAGATCGACTCTCTCGGCAGCAGCAGCGGCAGGCTGGATGGATGTGGTGGAGAAGGCGCTGGCAAGAGGCGTCCCGCCGGACGGCGGCACGATCGGCGGATCCGCCGATAGACCGCTCTGTTTCGCCGCCGCAGCCGGTCAGGGAGAGGCCGTTCGGCTGCTGTTGGATCGGGGCGCAAGCCTGGATGCGCGGCTGGATAACGGTATGAATGCGTTGATGTGCGCGGCCGTCGCAGGACGCGCGGACGTGGTCGACCTGCTGCTGCGCCGGGGCGCCGACGTCCGGGCAGTCGATTGCTATGGTTGTACGCCGCTGATATGGGCCGCCTACTCCGGTGACCTGGATACGGTGAAACGGCTACTGCAAAGCGGCGCCGATATCAACGCCAGGGACCAGGACGGCCTGACACCTATCGTGTATGCCCCCGGCGCGGGCGATCCGGCGACGGTGCATTTCTTGCTGGAAAAGGGAGCCGACATCCGCGGACGGCTGGGGTATGCGGCGCTCTTAAGCGCCATGCAGGACGGACTGAAAGGAGGCGCGGTCGCCTTTGCCGTGCCGGAGATCCGAAAACGGGCGATGGTGCGCGACTTGCTGGCCCATGGAGCCGACCCGAATCCGAGCGGGGCGTTTTACAAACCGAGAATGAAAAGGCTGGTCGACTACGGTATTCCCGTCAACCTCTATCTGCTGGATTTTAACTCCCTTCTCTATAGCTCTTATGCGCGTGGGATAGCGCCTGTGATCTCTTCTGCCCTGCAGCGGCGCGGCTATATTACTCGGATGTTGCTGCAACATGGGGCGGAGGTGGATACCAGGGATTGGCAGGGCCGGACCGCGCTGATGTATGCGATTGCCAGGGACAATATGGGTTCCGTCGAGGCGCTGCTGTCCGCAGGCGCAGACGTCAACACGCAGGATATTCACGGCAGGACGGTCCTGGAATACGCCTTGTATTGGGGAAATCCGGAGATGGTGCAGCGTTTGGTCGCGCAGGGAGTGGATGTCAATGCCACCGGGGACCGGCCGTATACTCCCCTGCGGATCGCCATGCAGGGGCGGCTGACGCGTATTGTGCGAATCCTGAAGCAGGCCGGAGCAAAATACTGAGCGGGTGAACGCCGCTTTGCTGTGATATAATGTGGGCGATGAAGGAAGCGTTTATCTATCTCGACCATGCGGCTACCACGCCGACCGATCCGGAGGTGGCAGAGGCGATGCTGCCCTACCTGGCCGGTTCGTTTGGCAACGCCTCCAGCATCCATCATCTCGGGCGAGAGGCGCGCCACGCCATCGACGCCGCCCGCGACGCGGTCGCCGCGCTCCTGCAGGCGGACTACGCGGACCTCTATTTTACCGGCAGCGGCACCGAAGCCGACAACCTGGCCCTCCTCGGCACGATGCTGGCCGCTCCTCCCCAGCGCAATCATCTCGTCGTATCGGCCATCGAGCACCATGCCGTGCTCCATTCCGCCCGCTTCCTCCAGACACTTGGCTATGAGGTCACGGTGGTTCCGGTAGACCCGCAGGGCGTTGTCGCGCCGGAGGCTGTCGCGGCAGCCCTGACGGACCGCACGGCGCTCGTCTCCGTCATGCACGCCAACAACGAGATCGGCACCCTCCAGCCTATCCGCGAGATCGCGCGGACCGCTCACGCGCGGGGGGCGCGCTTCCATACCGATGCGGTGCAGACCGCCGGCCTGCTGCCCCTGGACGTGCAGGAACTGGACTGCGACCTGCTGACGCTCTGCGCGCACAAGATGTACGGCCCGAAAGGCGCGGGCGCGCTCTATATTAAGCCCGGTATGAAAATCTCTCCCATTCTGCACGGCGGTGCGCAGGAGCGGGAAAAGCGGGCTGGAACGGAGAACGTGGCGGCGATCGTGGGATTCGGCAAGGCAGCAGAGCTGGCCTCGCAACGGCGGGAATCGGATGCCGCCCGTCTGGCCGCCCTGCGGGACGGTTTCCTCGACCGGCTGCGCGCCGGCGTCCCCGATCTTCTCCTGAACGGTCCTCCCCACGAGCGCCTGCCGAACAACCTGAACGTCTCCGTAGAAGGCGTGGAAGGTCCGACACTGCTCATGAGCCTGGACCGTATGGGTATCGCGGCCTCCAGCGGCGCGGCCTGCTCCTCCGGCTCCATCGAGCCCTCCCACGTCCTCAAGGCGATCGGGCTGCCGGACCGTCTGGCCTCCAGCGGTATCCGCTTCACGCTGGGCCGGGGCACGACGGAAGACGAGCTGGCGCGCGCCGCCGATATTTTCACGCAGATCGTCTGCCGTCAGCGCCGTTAGCCATCCCAACAAACCTCCGGCAAAATTTCAGGAACATCGGCTTTGCAAAGCTCGTATGAGGGCGGTAATCAGGCGTTCGTTTTCTATTCCCCGCTTGTCCCCGGCCCGAAAGCCGGGGCTTTTTTGCAGCGCGTCGAATAGCCTGGAGCCGCGTGCCTTCTCTGCGGGAGGGATAGTATAGGAAAGGTGTTGCTCTCAATAGCATGATCCTGGCTAACGCGCGAAAAATGAAATTCCGTATTGACATCTTTAACAATTCGCTGTATAATCAGCCAATCTGATCTTTCCTACCATTAAGGAGGTGAGCGCTGAGTTTATCAGCAGGCAATAACACCGGCCAATACCTGGCCGGATCTTACCCTTCTCTGTTCTGTTGTAACTCTCAACGATCCAGCTAAACGATCCAGGAGGATCCAACCCATGTTCGCAAAGAAGAACCAAAAAGCCTTTACCCTGATTGAGCTTCTCGTAGTGATCGCCATCATCGCGATCCTGGCTGCAATCCTTTTCCCGGTTTTCGCTCAGGCTCGTGAGAAAGCTCGCGCGACTTCCTGTCTGTCCAACATGAAGCAGGTAGACCTGGCCTTCCAGATGTATCTGCAGGACTACGATGAGGTCATGGTGCCCATGTGGGTCACCCATACCGGCGACAAGTGGCAGGGCAACGGCAATGGAGGCACGTACTACTGGCCCTATCTGATGCAGCCCTACATCAAGTCCTGGCAGATTTTCCGCTGCCCGGATGAGGCGGATCCCACCGGCGTCTGGGGCAGCGGTCCGAACTCCTGGTGGGGCAACTGGATGCGCCGGGCCGGACTGGGCTACAACTATCTCGGCCTGAGCATCTGGTGGAACTGTCAGGACACGATCGGCGTGGCCCTGGCCGCGGTAGCCGCTCCCGCTTCGACGATCAGCTACGTCGATACGGCCTTCCAGAACTCTCCGCCCCTGGGTTCAGATACCTACCCGACGAATGCTGAGCGCGGTACCTCTGTGGTCAATGCGCCTGCCCAGTTTGCCGCCATCGCCCCAGCGCCCTTTACCTGCACGTGGGTTTCCCAGCTTCCGCTCGGCCCCCACGGCAATGGCGGCTGGGACTGGACGCTCACTCCGGTGGACCCGAGCCGCCCGAACTATACCGGCTGGGCGATCAACCGCCATAGCGATGGGGCGAACGTCGGCTGGGTGGACGGCCACTGCAAGTACTCGAAGATCTCTGCCCTCTATGCCGGCACGAACTTCGGACCGAACGTCAGTGAATTCAACGTGCAGATCACGGACAAAACCAAGTATCTGTGGAACCCCGATCTGAACGCCGTCATCGGACAGGTGCCGTAATGGCTGCCTGGGTTAAGACCGCGCTTCTGTGCGGCAGCGTGTTGAGCGCAGGGATCGTCCTGGCCGGCTGCAGCAGCAAGACGGAGACAACCTCCACAACGCCTCCTGCGCCCACACAGGCAAAAGCCGCGCAGAGCAGCTCGAGCGGCAGAGGCGCGGCCATGGACATGAACGACTATCCCGCGCCGAGTGGCGCAAAGACCGGCGACTTCAGCGGCGGTCTCGGCAAGAAACACTGAGATCGCTCCCAGCAAAACCGCCCCCGGACTTTTAATTTGTCCGGGGGCGGTTTTTACGTGGGAATCCTCCTTTTTCGCCAGCCTCAGCAAAAAAATTGCGATCTCAGTTAAAAAATCCATTGACATCTTGGAGCAAATGGCTGTATAATCGACCCGTCTAATGTCGCCATGCGATTAGTCCGGGTTACGCCCTGCCTATCGCAGTGATTTTAGCGCTTAAATGGATGCTTTCCGGAAGTTTTTGTGGTAACAATCTTTAATACCGAAGGCTACCACAATATCGATTAGGAAGCAATCAAGGAGGTGAGCGGCCAAGCACATTCGCAGGCAGTACCCCGGTCTGAACACGGCCGGATCTCAACGCTACTCGAGTCTAGTTCAAACTCTTGATAACGATCCAGGAGGATCCAACTCATGTACGGTAATGCACCGCGTCACAAGAATGCGTTTACCCTGATCGAGCTGCTCGTCGTCATCGCCATCATCGCGATCCTCGCGGCCATTCTTTTCCCTGTCTTCGCTCAGGCCCGCGAGAAAGCCCGTGCAACTTCCTGCCTTTCCAACGTCAAGCAGGTGGACCTGGCTTTCCAGATGTACCTGCAGGACTACGACGAAGACATGATGCCGCACTGGAATAACGTTTCCGGTGATCCCAAAGCCCCACAGTACGAATGGCCCATGCTCATTCAGCCCTACATCAAGAACTGGCAGATCTTCCACTGCCCGTCTTCTTCGGATCCGGGCGGGGTGTGGGGCGGCGGTCCCAATGCCTGGTATGGCAACTGGATGTGGGATTCGTCGATCGGCTACAACTACCTGGGCCTGAGCATCTGGTATGACTGCACCTTCACCCAGGGCGTTGCCCTGGCGGAGGTCGCGTCTCCGGCTTCGACGATCGCCTTCGTGGACTCGGCCTTCCAGAACTCGCCTCCCGGTGGCACGGAGTCCTATCCGACCAATGCGGAGCAGGGCTTCTCGGACATCAACGCGCCGGCGCAGTATGCGGCTATCCTTCCTGCCACCCACACCTGCACCTGGGTCAACCAGATCCCGCTTGGCCCGCACGGCAATGGTGGCTGGGACTGGACGCTTACTCCGGTCAACCCGAGCCAACCCAACTTCACGGGCTGGACGATCAACCGCCACAGCCAGGGCGAGAATGTGGGCTGGGTGGACGGTCATGCTAAGTTCATGCGGATGTCGCAGTTGTGGGCCGGCACCAACTTCGGACCCAACGTTGCTGAGGCGAACGTTCAGGTCACTGACAGCACCAAGTATCTGTGGAACGACCTCAACTCCGTCATCGGACAGGTACCCTAACATCATGACTGCATCGAGAAGGATCGCCCTTTTGTGTGGTCTGGCGCTGGTGGTGGGAATTGGTCTGGCTGGCTGCAGCCAGGCCCCCCCGCCTCCCGCCACGCCACCTCCGGCCCCCACGGGTAAGACGACGTCCGCTGGAAAGCAGGGCGGCGCCACCGGGGGCGGGGCGATAGCAGGTCCTCGCGCGAACCCTGCGCCATCCGGCGTCAAGACGGGTAACTACGCGGGCGGCCTCAAGTAAGCAGGACGATTCGACAACCTAAGAAGCCCTCGGATCCCCAAGATCCGAGGGCTCTTTTGCTGTCTGGGTCAGTAGAGCAGGTGCGGGCGGCAGCGGTCGCGGAACTGGCGAATCCCTTCCTGCCAGGATTCGACCAGGCTCTCGGCCGTCGCGCCGGAAAGAAAGGCTTCGAAGGCGGCTTTGTTGACCAGCAGGCGATTGTAGCGGGAGGTGTCCCATGCCTGCGGGAAGAGTTTATGCAGCGCCTCGGCGACGGCCAGTCCGGTCAGCACCGGCACGAATCGGTCCCAGCGCTCGATCACGACCGTAATTCCGCCGCACGCCTGCCCGGCGAACTCGCGGGTGGTGGGCGTGAAGCGGATGGGATAGAACCGGACGCCGGGCAGACCCCGCGCGTTGAGCGCGGCGGCCAGCCGCCGCCCGTCCATCCAGGGCGCGCCGAGGACCTCGAAGGGCGTGTCGGTGCCCCTGCCGACAGAGACGTTGGTGGTCTCCAGCAGTCCCATGCCGGGATAGAGGAGGGCCTGCGTCAGGGAGCGCATATTGGGAGACGGATGGACCCAGGTCAGATTGGTGGCGTCCCAGAAGTCCGCGCGCCGCCAGCCTTCCATCGGGATCACCTGCAGGTCCGCGTCGAGATGCTTCTCCGCGTTGTAGAGCCGCGCCAGCTCGCCGAACGTCAGTCCGTGACGAATGGGGACCGTATGATAGGCGATGAAGCTCAGATCGTCCGCGTCGGCGATCGGGCCCTCGACTTCCTGCCCGCCGATAGGGTTCGGGCGGTCCAGGACAACGTAGCGCAGGCCGTGCCGCGCCGCCTCTTCCAGGCAGTAGCCGAGGGTACTGCTGTAGGTGTAGAACCGGGCGCCGATGTCCTGAATGTCGTAGACGAGGGTGTCCATCCCGACCAACTGGTCCGGCGTAGGGCGCATGCGCTCTCCATAGAGGCTGTAGACCGGCAGGCCGGTCGCCTCGTCTTTAACATCCGGGACCTTCTCGTCGAAGTTGCCGCGCAGGCCGTGCTCCGGACTGAAAAGCGCCACGAGATGCACGCCCGGCGCGCGGCGCAGCAGGTCTACGGTTGCCTGGCCGTCACGCGCCAGGCCGGTATGGTTGGTGATCAGCCCGACGCGGCGACCCTGCAGAGCCGCAAATCCATCGCGCGCCAGCACATCGATACCCGTTGCCACTGGATCGACGTTCATACCTATCCTCCTTCAGGCCCCCATCGGCTCCGGGATTTCCTCCTGCCACTCTTTAAAGAGCGTGATGGCACTCTCGAGCGACATGGCGCCCAGGTCGCCCTGGCCGTGCCTGCGGAGGCTGACCGTCCGGTTCTCCACGTCGCGATCTCCGAGGACCAGCATGGCCGGCACCTTCTGCACCTCCGCCTCGCGGATGCGCTTACCCATCTTTTCATTGCGCGCGTCGACCTCGGCGCGGAGCCCGGCTTCGCTGAGCTTCGCTTTGATCTCTTCCGCGTAAGCGTGGTGCCGGTCCGCGATGGGAATGAGGACGGCCTGCACGGGAGCGACCCAGAAGGGGAACGCGCCCGCGTACTGCTCGATGAGCAGGCCCATGAACCGCTCCGTCGAGCCAGTGACCGCGCGGTGCAGCACGACGGGCGTGCGGGGCTTGCCCTCGGCGTCGATATACTCGCAGCCGAGCCGGGCGGGCTGGATGAAGTCCACCTGGATGGTGGAGGCCGTCCACTCGCGTCCGAGCACGTCCGTGGTCTGGAAGTCGGCCTTGGGGCCGTAGAAAGCCGCCTCGCCGGGCGCCTCGAAGAACTCGATCTTGTTGGCGACGAGCGCGCGACGCAGCGCCTCCGTGGCCCGCGCCCACTTCTCGTCGTCCTGCACGTACTTGCCGCCCGGCTCTTCCCCGCGCAGCGACAGGCGCACCCGGTAGTTGGTAAATCCGTAGCGCGTCAGCACCTCGCGGATCAGCGCCAGGGCCAGCGAGAACTCGCTCTCGATCTGCTCTTCCGTGCAGAAGATATGGCAGTCGTCCTGAGTCAATGCGCGCACCCGCGTCAGACCCGTCAGCTCCCCGCTCTTCTCATAGCGGTAGAGGGTCGCAAATTCGGCGTAGCGCACCGGCAGATCCCGGTACGAGTGCATCTGGCTGTTGAAGAGCGTCATGTGGGAGGGGCAGTTCATCGGCTTGAGGCGGTAGATGACGCCGCTCTCCTCGTCGATCATGGGTGGGAACATCACTTCCGCGTAGTTTTCCAGATGCCCGCTCTTCTTATAGAGGTCCTGCCGCACGAGGTGGCCCGTCCAGACGTGCTGGTAGCCGTAACGAGTCTGCACCTCGCGCACGTAGGATTCCATCGTGTGGCGCAGGATCTCGCCTTTGGGCAGGAAGAGGGGAATGCCCGGACCGACTTCTTCGGAAGCAAAGACGAACAGCCCCAGCTCTTTGCCGATGCGGCGATGGTCCCGCTTACGAGCCTCTTCCAGCCGGTGCAGGAAGTCCTGCAGCTCTTCCTCCGTGAAGAAAGCGGTGCCGTAGATGCGCGTGAGCATCTTGTTCTTTTCGCTGCCGCGCCAGTAGGCGCCCGCCGTGCTGAGCAGCTTGAAATGCTGAAGCCGGCCCGTGCTGGGCACGTGCGGGCCGCGGCACAGGTCCATCCAGTCGCCCTGGCGATAGAAGGAGATGACCTCGTCTTCAGGCAGGTCGTCGATGATCTCGACTTTGTAGGGCTGGTTCTGAGCGATCTCGTAATCGCGGGCGACCTCGCGGGGCATCTCTTCGCGCACGATCGGCACGTTGCGGGCGGCGATCTCGCGCATGTGCGCCTCGATGCGGGGCAGGTCTTCCTCCTTGATCGCTTCGGGCAGATCGAAGTCGTAGTAGAACCCGGTGTCGATGGGCGGGCCGATGGCGTACTTGACGCCGGGGAACAGGTCCCCGACGGCCTCGGCCATGAGGTGCGCCGTGCTGTGGCGCAGCTTATAAAGCTCGTCTTGAGCGGCTTCCTTGAGCATGGTTTTTCTCCTGCTGGAACGATGGACTGAAGTCCTTCGCTTTTAGGCGCTTCGCGCCGGGTGTCCTTCGGACATGTTTACCTGGAAAGCGCGGCACGATAAGACATAACAAAACGCCGCTTCCCGGTGAAGAGGGAAAGCGGCGTTCGTTGGAAAATCGTTTCTATTCCGTGAGGAATCGATCAGAGCCTACCGGTGGTGGCTCCTTTCGGCGGACGCAACGAAACGCCGCCGCGCGTGGTATCAACCGACACTGGCGAAGCCTCCTGATGACTTTTGGCGTTTCGGAAGCGCATTTGGGCGTCCCTCGAATCCTCGGAAGGGATAGATGGTATCTGGGAATATATTATGGGCCACACGTCGGCATTTGTCAAGGTGTTTTCCACTTCCGGCAAGAGAGCTATGTCAAACTATTGACAATCCCTATTCGTAATGCTACACTACACGCAACCGTTACGGTCGTTCCGACCAGAAGCCTGGCTGCCTGCCTTTCGGGATTTACAAGATAGGGCCCAGGCTGCGATCGAAGCCGTCGGCGAAGGGCAGCCAGCGCCCTTCTGGAATGTCCCGCGCCGCGGTCAAAGGATTTTTATGGCACTCGCTGTGGAACCGGTCTCCATCGAACCGATGCGCCCCTCCGATCTCGAAGCCGTTCTCCGCATAGACAAACGCTGCTTTCCCACCCCCTGGCTGCCGAGCGCCTACCTCACCGAGTTATCCAATCGCTCCGCCTGTTATCTGGTCGCGCGGATCGGGCAGGGTGTGGTCGGCTATGCCGGCCAGTGGATCAACTCAGCAGAGGCCCATGTCACCACGCTGGCGGTCGATCCGGACCAGCGTGGCCGCAAGATCGGCGAGCGGCTGGTGCTGGCGCTGATGGAGGAGGCGATCTTGCGGGGCGCCACGCACTCTACTCTGGAGGTCCGCGAGGGCAACCGTGCCGCGCAGGGCCTCTATCGCAAATTTGGGTTTCGGGACGCCGCGATCCGGAAAAGCTACTACACCGACAACGGCGAGAACGCCATCGTGATGTGGGCAGAAGAGATCAACGGCCCCGTCTATCGTGAAAAACTGCGCCAGCTCCGCGGGCAGATCTATGCTTCTGCCTTCACCCCTTGATCCCATTGCCGGGCCGCTTGCCAGGGTCGAAAACACCCGGACCGATCTGTTTGTCTTTTCTCGAAATGGTAAAATTAAGGTGTGAACGTTCTAGGCATTGAAAGCAGTTGTGACGAGACCTCCGCCGCCATCGTCGTGGATGGGCGGGAAATCCGCGCCAATGTGATCGCCAGCCAGGCCGATCTGCACGCCCGCTATGGCGGCGTCGTGCCGGAAGTAGCCTCTCGCAAGCACGTCGAGCGGCTGCTGCCCGTCCTGCAGGAGGCTCTCGACGCGGCGGATATGGCTTATGGCGATCTGGACGCCATCGCCGTCACCAATCGTCCTGGCCTGCTGGGCGCGCTCCTGGTGGGGGTGTCGGCGGCGAAAGCCCTGGCCTACGCGCTCTCGCGGCCGATCGTCGGAGTCCATCACCTCGAAGGCCACGTCTATTCCAACTTCCTGGCCGCGCCGGATCTCATCACCGCTCTGCCGATTCTGGTGTCGATCGTCTCCGGGGGGCACACGCAGATCGTGCGCATGGAGGACCACGGCCGCTATACGCTGCTGGGCAGCACGCGCGACGATGCAGCCGGAGAGGCGTTCGACAAGGGCGCGCGCCTGCTCGGCCTGCCCTATCCGGGAGGTCCGAATCTGGCCCGTCTCGCCGCGCAGGGCGATCCGGAGCGCGTGCCGTTCCCACGGGCTTGGCTGGGGGAGAGCCTGGATTTCAGCTTCAGCGGCCTCAAGACCGCGCTGCGCAACTTTCTGGCGCGCGATGGCGGGCAGACGCCACCGGCGGACATTGCCGCCGGATATGAGATTGCGATCGTGGAGGTGCTGACCGAAAAGCTGCGCCGTGCCGCGCGCCAGACCGGAATCCGCACGGTCTGCGTGGCGGGCGGAGTGGCGGCCAATCGCTGCCTGCAGGCTGCCATGCAGGCCATGGCGGACGCCGAGGGGCTACAGCTGGTCATGCCGCCCCCGATCCTCTGCACCGATAATGCGGCCATGATCGCGGCGGCAGGCTTTTTCCGTCTCCAGCATGCCGCCCCCGATCGTCTCTCCTTCGACACGCTCGCCACGGAAAATCTGACCGGGTGAACCGGTTTACACGCGCGTTCCTGAGCTTGAGGCCCGGTCGATAATCTCCCGGATGCGCTCGGCGAGAACGCGGTTCTGGTAGGGTTTTTTGACGACTTCGGCGATATTGGGCGGCAGCGCGAGGGAGGAATCAATATCATGGCCGGAGGCGATGACAACCGGCAAGGCAGGGGCGTTCTCGGCCAACCGGCGCGCCACTTCGATGCCGCTCATATCCGGCAACGTGATGTCCAGCATGACGAGCTTGATGGCCTCTCCTTGCGCCGTTACGGTGGCGAGCGCCTCCTGGCCGGTAGCCGCCGTCAGCACCCGGAAGCCGCGCCTGGTCATAAACTGCTGGAAGATATCTGTCATCAGCGGCTCATCGTCGACAATGAGCAGCGTTTCCGATGCCGAGTGAAGCGTCGAGGCTTCCATCCTTTTCCCTTTCTCTCTGATGGCGGGCCTGGCGAACTGCGGAAGGTCACCGGACAGGCTGTGTAGAAACTTCTCTTTCGGAAGCGCGGTTTCCTGCCGATAACTTTACCAGGGCGCAAATTCTTCTGTTCCTGCGACCCGGTATCGCGCCCGAGCCGATGGGAAGCGGAGCGCAAACTTTTCCGGCCCCAACAACGTAAAGGGGGGAGAGGAAGCGCTTACGTCGAACAAGGCGCTTCCTCGACGCGCTTTACAAATGAATAATAGATGGCGGTCCTCCGAAGAGGAGCCGCATTTTCCATCGTCTCAATTTAAGGATCGGGAATGAGGACTCAGCCGGTAACAGATCCCTCCCATATCGAACCCCCTCTTCCGACATCGCCGCCTGCGGGCGGAGCCGATGCGGCCATGCACCAACTGCGTCCGAGGATATGCCTGGACGGCGAATGGACGTTCCAGTTTGGGGACGAGCAGCCCCAAACCATCCAGGTCCCGGCTCCGTGGGAAAGCCAGTTTAACGATCTGGTCAACCGCGCGGGAACCGCCGTGTACGAGCGCAGCTTTACGGTGCCCGCCCACTTCGAGGGCCGGCGCGTTCTGCTGCAGTTCGACGCGGTGGACTATTTCACCGAGGTCTGGATCAACGGCATCAGCGTCGGCACGCACGAGGGGGGGTATACTCCCTTCGCGTTTCCGATCGAGCACGCGCTGCATGGCTATGGCCCGGACATCGTCCATACCGTCCTGGTGCGCGTCACCGATTCGACGGTCGAGCAGGACGCCATCCTGCCGAACGGAGAGGTCCTGCCTTTCGCGGAGATTCCGCACGGCAAACAGAGCTGGTATAGCAGCGTGGGCGGCATCTGGCAGAGCGTCCATATCGAAGCCCGCGCGCCCATTCACCTCGCCCGCGCCGCCTTCTATCCGGATGTGGACGCGGGCCGGGCGACCGTGTTCCTGGCTCTGGAAGGATTTCCGGAAGAGGTGAAGCCGGGCTGGCAGGTGCGCGTCTGCGTGGACGCCCCGCGCGGCGCGGGCGCCGTCGAAACGTTCACGATTCCCATTACCGGCGAGGAGCCGCGTGAGGACGGCCAAATCTGCGTAGAAAAGACGTTCGCCGTGCCCGATGCGCGCCTCTGGAGTCCCGATACGCCCCACCTCTACAACAGCCTGGTGACCCTGGAGTTCGACGGCGAGGTGGAAGACGCCGTTTCCCAGCGATTCGGGATGCGCAAAGTCGAAGCGAAGGAAGGCCGCATCTGGCTGAACGATCAGCCGCTGTTCATCATGGGGGCGCTCGACCAGGACTTTTATCCACGCACCATCTACACGCCCCCTTCCGAGGCGTATCTGCGCGACCAGTTCCGCAAGGCCAAAGAGATGGGTCTGAACCTGATGCGCTATCACATCAAGGTTCCCCCCAAGCTCTATCTGGACCTCTGCGATGAGATGGGACTGCTGGTCTGGTGCGAGCTGCCCAACGGCGCGCGGCTCTCGCATGCCTTCCGCGAGCGCGCCCGCAAGACGCTGGACGAGATGTGGAAGAACAACGCCAACCATCCCTGCTGCGTCATCATCACGATCATGAATGAGTCGTGGGGCATCGACCTCAACGACAGCGAGCAGCGCCGGTGGCTGGCCGCCACGTACCGGTGGATGAGAGAGCGGGCGACGACCTGGCTGGTGGTGGACAACTCGGCCTGTATTCCCAACTTCCACGTCATCAGCGACCTGGACGACTACCACGTCTACTTCAACATCCCGGATCAGGCGGATGACTTCGCCGAGTGGGTCGAGGCGTTCTCGGACCGGGAAGCGGGCACCTATACCGGCTACGGCGATGCGGAGTATCGGCGCGTCGAGCCGCTGCTCATCTCGGAGTTCGGCAACTGGGGCCTGCCGCGCGTGGAGGATATCCTTGCGGCGGAGGGCGGCACTCCCTACTGGTTCAAGACCGGCGACGGCCCGGCCCGCCCGGCCAAGGTGCTCGAGCGGTTCGAGAAGCAGGCGCTGGGTCGCGCCTACAAGGACTATAATGCTCTGGCCGCCTCTTCTCAGGAGCAGGAGTGGCTCTCCCTGAAGTGGGAGATCGAGCAGATGCGCATGCATCCGCAGGTCGCGGGCTACGTCATCACCGAGTTCACCGACGTCAACTGGGAGTGCAACGGCCTGCTGGAGATGACCCGCCAGCCCAAAGTCTTCCATCACCGCTTGAAAGACCTCCAGACGCAGGACATCTTGATTCCGCGCCTGATGCCGCGCACGGCGTTCTGGGAGGGAGAGACCGCCGCGCTCTCGGTCACGTTCTCCTGCTTCAGCGGCTGCGCCGTTCTGGGAGGCACGCTCACCTGGGAGGTGGAGGGGTTGCCGGAACTGCACGGCGAGGAGCCGGTGCGCCTGGTCGGCCCGATCGACACGGAACCGGCCTACGGATCGTACCAGATCGCTCAAATCTGGATCACCGCGCCGCCGGTCCCCACGCCCGCCAAGCATGTGATCCATCTGACGCTGCGGGACGGAAAGGGCCGCACGCTCGCCTACACGACCCAGAACATCGTCTTTGTGCCTGCCGGGCATCGCACCATCGGGCGCGGCAAAACAGTCTGGCTGTACGATCCGCTCGGCAGCGCGATCGGCCTGACCTCGCTGTTGACGAGCACCGGTTTCCGCGTGGCCGCGCAGCCGGAAGCAGGCGCGCTGGGCCTGGTCACACGTTGGGACCCGACGGTGTCGGCTTTCCTGCACGGCGGCGGCAAGGCGGTCCTGGTCGCCACGCATACTAAAAGCATCACCATCGCCAGCGGTCTGGGCGTGCGCCTGCTGGAGCGCAACACGAACGGCTGGTGGGGCGACTGGTGTACTTCGAAGATATGGTTCGTGCCGGAGTACTTCCCGTCGCTGCCGGATACGTTCCGGTTCGACTTCGAGTACCGGCCGATCGTGCCGGAGCGCGTGCTGACCGGCCCGATGTCCGAGAACATCACGGCCGGGCTGTTCGTCGGCTGGCTGCACAATCCGGCGGCGCTGGTGGCCCGGCTGCCCATCGGCAAGGGCGATCTGGTCGTCACGACCTTCGATCTGCTGCCCAACATCGGCAGCGATCCCATCGCGACGCTGCTGCTGAACGACCTGTTCGTCATGCCGCCCGCCATCCGGCTGTAGGCGCTCCGCCCTAAGCGTGTACGTGCCGCCAGACTGCAAAAATGAACCACCCGCTCGCTTCGCTCGCTAGAGGCACAGAGGACACAGAGGAAAAGCCAATGCGAGAAAAACAAAGAGAAAAACAGAATCAGGTCGTACCTATAGCAAGCCTTTCCCTCTTATTCATGGCGAGGGAGAGCACAAAGAAAAGCTAATGCTCGCTATAGCCGGGTCGTTTTTCTCTGTGTGCTCCTTGTGTGGATAGCAGAGGTACAGGCTTTTCTATTTGAACTGGCCTCTTTCTTGTCTTCTTGCTTTTCTCGCATTGGCTTTTCCTCTGTGTCCTCTGTGCCTCTAACGAGCGAAGCGAGCGGGTGGTTTATTCTCTGCAGGCTAAGAGCCGGTACACACTTGGAGTAGAGCGTAGCGAGCGGGTGGTTTATTTTAAAAGTGGCTGGCGAAGAGGCTGAAGAACAGGACCGCGAGGACGACGAGGGTGATTCCCACGTAGAGCCGGTCGTTTTCCCGCAGGAAGGCGAATACGGAGAAGATGACGCGGGCAATGGGAGTGGCGATCAAGAGCAAGAGGCCGACCATGATAAGGCCGCGGCGTTTCCCCGCGAGCGCGTCCGCAAAAGCGCCGTGGACGCTGCGCAGGTCGGCGGGCTCCCCGTTGAAGATACGATAGTGGGGGGGCGCGGAGCCGTACTTGAGGAGATAGAAAATACCGGCTCCGGCGACGAGGATGGCGGAAATCAGGACCCCGGTGATGAGCAGTCTGCCGATGATCTCTTCTACTTGCTGATCGGTCCACTCTCCGCGCGCCATGTCAAAGCCTCCCCGTAAAGCCGTTGTAGATCATCTCCACGGCCAGCGCCAGGATGACCAGGCTGAAGACCAGCCGCAAAGGCCGCACGCTGGCGCGCACCAGCACCCGCGTTCCCAGCAGGGAGCCGGCCAGCACCCCCAGCATGACCGGCATCGCCAGCCCCGGATCGATGTAGCCCCGATGGAGATAGATGCCGGCGCTGGCCGCCGCCGTGACGCCGATCATGAAGTTGCTGGTGGTGGTGGAGACTTTGAAGGGGATGCGCATGGCTTTATCCATCGCCAGCACCTTGACGGCTCCGGAGCCGATGCCCAATAACCCCGACAGCGCGCCCGCCACAAACATCAGGCTGAAGCCCAGCGGCACATGATAGACGTTGTAGCTCTGAGGGCCTTCCGGGGTGGGATAGCTGCCGTTCAGCCGCAGGCGGGTCGCCAGAGGATCGGGGGGATCGTGGGAGGGCAGGTCGCTTTTCGGATGGCTGGAGAGAAACGCGGAGTAGAGCAGAACGAGACCGAAGATGATGGCGATCCCGTTTGTCGAGAGATGCGCGGCCAGAAAAGCGCCCGCGATGGCGCCGAACGTGGTGGCGATCTCCAGGAACATGCCGATGCGAATGTTCGAGAAGCCCTCACGGACATAGGCGGCAGCGGCCCCGGAGGAAGTCGCGATCACGGAGACCAGGGAAGCGCCGATAGCGTAGCGGATGTCGATTTTGAAGGCAAGGACCAGCAGAGGCACGATCACCACGCCGCCGCCCAGGCCCGTCAGGGAGCCCAGGAACCCCGCCGCCAGCGCCCCTATTCCGACCAGGAAAGTCAGCTCCAGGATCGTCAATGGCGTCCTTTCGAGAAAGGGGCGCACGAAAATTCATCGGACAGGCGATAACGGCTCTTTCGCCCCTACGCCCCCTATTGTACCCTCTGGCGCGGTCGTCTCCACGGGAAAGAGGATACGCACGCACGCGCCGCCTTCCGGCCGATTCTGGTACGTGACCTGCCCGTGCAAATCCCCGGCATGGGACGGCGTGGTGGCGCACCTCCACTGCTTACTACGGATGCCGAAAGCCGGAAAATTTGCGGGGAGGAGGCGATTCTGGTCCTATGTTTCGGAGGTAAAGGTGTTGCGGCAGGAGGTGATGTTGACCTTCTTCTGCTCGCGCGCGACCTGGAGAGGAGCGCGGTCGCGGCTTCTGGGGTTCTCCTCGCGGTCGGCGCGCAGCACCTGCAGGCCTTCCATGACGTGGCTGAGCACGAGAAACGTTGCGGGAGTGATCTGAGCGATCCGGGCGCCGTAGGCGTAGCCGTCTGCCGCCTCCCTTTGCCGAACGATCTCGACGGCGAAGCGCATGAGGGGCAGGTCGTCGCTCTTGGTGGTAATGTCCACGCGGGATTTGATCTCCAGAGGGGTGGGGGAAACTAACTGCACGCCGGACTTGCTGATGTTGACGATCCGAGCGACCACCTCTCCAGCGTTGCTGCGGAGGGTGATCGGCCAGAGCACGGCAAAGCGGACGGCCCGAGGGTTTTTGACGCGAGGGCTTGTCTGCGTATCCGTTACGGCGATCTGATTTTTAGGGATGACGACGAGATCGGTGGAGGTCGGCTTCATTTAGATCCTTGTTGTCTGAAAACCGTTAATATTTCCCCTTAAGCCGAACGCATTATTGGTATTTTGAGGCCATAACATGAGGGCGCGGGAAGACATCCTCCCGCGCCCGTGCGGAAATTCTCTTTCCTGGCAGCTCCTACTGGCGAGTGAACATCGCGTCCGTGACCGCAGGCTCTTGCAGCGGCTTGGCGTGGCCGTCCGCCCAGACGATATTGGCCCAACCGTGATGGGTGACGGTCTGCGTAATGGAATTAATGTCTTTGTGGTTGTCGATATGGCGGAAATCCATGGTCGGATCGCCGTACCACTGGCTGGGCGGGTCGATGCCGGGCGTCTCCTCCATGGTTCCATTGCCGCCATACCAGGGCGCGTTGTAGAATCCGGAATCGGAGAAGAGGATCTTATCGGTGGGGGCGCTCAGGGCCGCTTCGCTGGCGGGATCGAGCGGCGGCCAGTTGAACGTGAGATAGTAGTCGGAGCCGATGTAGCCCCAGTTGTAGCCGTAGCCGTTGCCGTCGCCAAAGCGGGTCACGCCGGTCCAACTGGGGCAGCGCTGGATCGCGCCATTTTTCATGTAGGGATAGAGCAGGCCCCTGGTCTTATCCCAACCGGTGGCGGTGCGCAGTCCGAACCAGTACTGGTAGCACGTAAAGCCCTGGCAGTCGTCGTACTGGTAGAGGGGATAGGTCTCGTCGTAGTCCTGAAGGTACATCAGGGTCGCCAGGCCGAGCTGGCGCAGATTGGAGGCGCAGCTTGCCTGGCGCGCTTTTTCCCGCGCCGTCGCAAAGACGGGAAACAGGATGGCCGCCAGAACCGCGATGATAGCGATGACCACGAGCAGCTCGATGAGGGTAAAGGCCGGCTTGCCAACCCGCTCCCGAACCCCACCGATCCGCCTGTCTCCTAGCCGGGTTATTTCCATGCGGTGCATTCTCCGTTTGCTCCTTTAGGCGTGCATGCCGGTCAGGGCAGGCACAAAAAAACCATCCGACCGATTGCGGATGGTGGGTGTGGTGTGAAATCTGCTCGCGTTGCCCTGTCGTCTGGAAAAGACCTGCGGGCCATGCGCTCCATCACCCCCTTTCTCGCGAAGGGTACCTTGTGATGCATCGCAGGCGGGCATTCGGGCTCGGCTTCGGACGCATCGGAAGCGCCCAAGCCATACCGCAGCGGGACTGCGCCGGACTTGCACCGGACTTCCCCCGTATCTCAGCCGCGTCACGATACGCGGCCACTGCGACGACAGCCGATCTGTAGTTGTCCCGTTATTATAGGCCGGTAAGGCCGGGATTGTCAACAAGTTTTTTGGGGCCACGCGCCGGGTCATTTATCGGCCCGACAGAAGACCTCACCCCCTGAACCACCACGGGGCTTGCGCCCCTGCCTCTCCTTCGTAAGGAGAGGGGGAATCATCAGGAGGCTGGGTGCGTCCGGAGGACGCCTGTACTTGATGCCGGGTCGTTTATCGGCCCGGCATGTTTATGCCCTCTCCCCTTGACAAATTGGAGAATATAGCTCATACTATCAAAGTACTTTGTATTACAAAGTAAACGCGAAGAAATCATGAGTTCCTGGCTTGTGATTGACACCTTCGATGCAAAGTGGTAAAATTCGGCAACAAAGCATAGTTATCCGCGCGGGTAAGCCTCGGAGCCGTGGCACGCAAGCAGGCGCTTGCGGTTCGCTCCGGTCTTTCATGTGCCGCCGCGCAAAGCCTGGGCGTGCCGGTGTATCGTCGCCCCTCGATGCCCGGACGTCGTAAAGGGTCCATATCGCATGTATTCCTTGCTGTCACGCATTCACTGCCCCGCCGATCTCAAGCAGCTTTCCCGCGACGAACTCAAGCAGGTGGCCGGCGAGCTGCGCCAGGCCATTATCGACAACCTCTCCAAGACGGGCGGGCACTTCGCCTCCGACCTGGGAGCGGTCGAGATCATCCTGGCCCTACACACGGTCTACGATGTCCCGCAGGATAAGATCGTGTGGGACACAGGGCATCAGTGCTACGCGCACAAGATGCTGACCGGCCGGCTCGATCGCTTCGAGACGCTGCGCCAGTACGGTGGGCTGAGCGGCTTTCTGCGCCGCGAAGAGAGCGAGTACGACTTGTTCGGAGCCGGCCACGCGGGTACGAGCATCTCCGCTGCCTACGGCTTCGCGGTGGCTCGCGACATGGCCGGCCGCTCCCATGAGGAGAGCGTGCTGGCGGTCATCGGGGATGCCGCCATGACGGCCGGGCTGGCCCTGGAGGGCCTGCACAACGCCGGACATAGTGGGCGCAACTTCACGGTCGTTTTAAACGACAACGAGATGAGCATCGCCGAGAGCGTGGGCGCTCTGGCGACGTATCTGGCGAAGCTGCGCGTCTCCCCGCTCTATCAGAGCGTGGAGGCCCGTACCGCTTCCGTGCTCCGGCGCGTGCCGGGCACGCCGGGCCGAGCTCTCTCGAAGGCCGCCAGCTCCATGCTCAAGCACAACCTGACGCATCTGGTCTCGCCCGATCAATCGGGCATCATCTTCGAGGAGCTGGGCTATCAATACATCGGCCCGGTAGACGGCCACGACCTGGACCTGCTTATCGATCTGTTCACGCAGATCAAGCAGATACGCGGCCCGGTCTTCGTCCATTTGCGCACCGTAAAGGGCAAGGGCTACGATCCCGCCGAGGAGAACGCGCGCAAGTGGCATGCCGTCACGCCGCCAATGTTCCAGGAGGCGATCGTGGGCGCTCCCACCGCCAAATCCGGTGGGGCGACGTGGACGGGCGTGTTCAGCAAAACGATCATCGAGCTGGCCGATAACGACCCGAAGGTGGTGGCGATCACCGCGGCCATGCCCGACGGCACGGGCCTGAACAAGTTCAAGGACGCGCATCCGGACCGCTATTTCGACACGGCCATCGCCGAGCAGCACGCGGTCTGCTTCGCGGCGGGTCTGGCGGCTGCCGGGCAGAAACCGGTCGCGGCGATCTACAGCACGTTCCTGCAGCGCTCTTATGACATGATCCTGCACGACGTGGCGATCCAGAACCTGCCGGTCATCTTTTGCCTGGACCGGGCGGGACTGGTCGGGGACGACGGCCCGACGCATCACGGCGTCTTCGACATCGCCTACCTGCGCCCGATTCCCAATCTGGCGCTGCTGGCGCCCAAAGACGGGGAAGAGCTGGCGGCGATGCTGCGCTACGTCGTTTCGGAGCACGTCGTCGGCCCGCATGCCGGCCCCATCGCCATCCGGTACCCGCGCGGGAACGCGCCCAGCGTGGACTGGGGGCGGGAGAGCGATCCCATCGCATTCGGCAAGGCGGAGACGCTGCTGGAAGGCGACGAGATCGGCCTGCTGGCTTACGGCAACATGGTCGCGCCCGCTTTCGAGGCAGCCCGGACCCTGCGCGCGGAGGGCATTCGCGCGGCGCTGGTAAATCTGCGCTGGGCCAAGCCGCTCGACGCGGAGACGATACTTTCGGTGGCGCGGCGCACGGGCAAGCTGATCGTGATGGAGGAGGGGGTTTTGCCGGGCGGCGTGGGGGCAGGCATTCTGGAGCTGCTCTCGAAGCGCGGCCTGAGCGACGTTCAAGTCAAGCTGTTCGGCATCCCGGACCAGTTCATCGAGCACGGCGCCATCCCGATCCTGCACCGGCTGTGCGGACTGACGGCGGCGGACTTCGCCGCCGCTGCGCGGGACATGCTGGGTCGCCCGCAGCCGGAAATGGAAGCCCTGGCGCCCATCGTCCGTGAATCCCTGACGGCGTAAAATGGGAAGCGAGGTAAAGCTGATGTCCTATCTGCTGGACACTAACATCCTGACGTTCAAGGTCAGCGACTTCACCCGCTATCGAGGCATTACCGCCGTCGATCCCGCGACTGTGTGATGGCCCTCCGTCCCTCCGATCTCCATCGTTGCCGGGCCGATAAACGACCCGGCATTAAAAACAGCCGTCCTCCGGACGGAAAGGCCACATCCCCTCTCCCACCCTATGGGAGAGGGGCTTTTTATTAGAGCGTCCAGCCGTCGCGGTAGGGATGGTGGAGGTAAGGGTCGGCTTCGGGGCAGTGAGCGGCTTTGAGGTGGCGCGGGTCCCAGAGAATCGTTTGCCCGCTTCGGTAGGCGACGTTGCCGAGCAAGACCGCTTCTGTAAGCGCGCCGGAGTAGTCGAAGTTGCAGGTGGTCGGGCCGCCCGTCTTGCAGGCTTCGATCCACTCTTTATGATGCCCGATGGAATCGGGAATGGTGGGTCTGGGCGGCACGAAGCCGGCAAAGTCCTTTTCCGGAAGCAGAACGCGCCGGTCGTAGTCGGCGAGCAGCATCCCTTTCTCTCCCACGAACAGCGTGCCGTCGCCCCAGGCGGGCAGGATTCCCTGCGCAAAGTAGGGGGGCCGCTTGCCGCCGTTGTACCAGGTGAGGTTGACGGCAGGCAGGTCGCCGCGCTCCGGATATTCGTAATGGACGATCAGCCAGGCCGGGGTGCTCTCCGGATGGACGGGCGGGCCTTCGGCGCTTATGCGGCGGGGATACCGCAGGTCGAGCGCCCAGGTGGGCAGGTCCATGTGGTGGCAGGCCATATCGCCGAGCGTGCCGCTGCCGAAGTCCCACCAGCCGCGCCAGGTGGCGGGCAGGTAGGCCGGGTTGTAGGGGCGCTCTGGCGCCGGGCCGAGCCAGAGGTCCCAATGGATATTCGGAGGCACCGGCGGTGTCTCCGTGGGCCGGTCTCCGGCGGCCCATACCCGGTCCGCCCAGACGTGGACTTCCCGCACCTTTCCGATAGCGCCTGCCTGGATCAGCTCGACCACACGGCGATAGTTGCTGCCCGCGTGGATCTGCGTGCCCATCTGCGTGACGCGTTTGTGCTTGCGGGCCAGCCCGGCCACGACACGGGCCTCATAGACCGTGTGGGCGAGCGGCTTCTCGCAGTAGACGTGCAGCCCGGCCTGCAGCGCCCTGGCGGTCGCGGGCGCATGCGTGTGATCCGGCGTGCTGACCACCACGGCATCCAGGCCCTTCTGCTCCAGCAGCAGGCGGAAATCGTTATAGGTCTTCGCCTGCGGAAACTGCCTGGCGGCAGCGGCCAGATTGTTGTCGTCGATGTCGCACAGGGCCACGACATTCTGATCGCCGACGGCGGCGAGGTTGTCCGCGCCACGACCGGCGACGCCGATAATGCCAAGGTTGAGCTTGTCTTTCATCGGCGCCTCTTGCGCGGGCGCTTCGCCTGCGGCCAACAAGGTCCCCATACCGGCCAGCGCGGACCTTTGCAAGAATTCGCGGCGGCTCCATCGTGTCAACATATCAGTCTCCTCGACGGCACGGAAGTGCCGTTCTGCCATATGAGCCGGGCAATAAATTACCCGTCTGGGGGTCCTTCGGACAACCGTCCTGCGGACGGACCTCACTCCCTATCCAATCGCCATCGGTGCGGGGTAACGGCCCCGCACCCCTCCCCTCTCCTTCGTAAGCAGAGGGGGAATTAAGGAAGCGGACAACCGTCCTGCGGACGGAAAAGCGGTCATCGGCTGTACAATTGGCCTCTCGCCACGTGATTCCCTGCCGCTTGACATTCCTTCCTTTCTTCCTGTATTCTTAGCAGCGAGCGATGGATGAAAAAACGACGTTACAGATGATCCCCTCACGAAGGAGTGAAAAAAGCATGACAGCAGGCGCAGCGACTCTTCCCCATTGGGATCTGACTCCGATCTTCCCTTCTCTGGATTCGGCAGAGTTCCAGCAGGCGTTCGATGCAGCGGTCTCGGAAATAGACGCGCTGGCTGCGCTGTTCGATAGGCATGGCGTGCGGCGACGCGAGACGCCGGTGGTGGATGCGGCCTTCGTGGGGGCATACGAGGAGATCACGGACCGTCTGAACGCGCTATTGCAGAAGATGCGGACGCTGGGCGCCTATATCGGCTGCTTCGTGACGACGGATGCGCGTGACGATCGGGCGAAGTCGCTCGAATCGCTGCTGGATACGCATTCGGTGCTGCTCCATCAACTGCAAACCCGCTATGTGGCCTGGGTGGGAACGAGCGATATGGAGGCGCTGCTGGCCGCCTCGGAGGTAGCGCGCCAGCATGAATATCCGGTCCGCAGGGCGCGCGCGCTGGCGGAGCATCAGATGCCGGAGGGGGAGGAGCGGCTGGCGGCGGAGCTGCGTCCTTCGGGAATCAGCGCCTGGGCGCGGTTGCACGGCAACATCAGCGCCCTGCTTACGGCCACCGTGCCGGTCGAGGGCGAAGAGCGCTCGCTGCCGATGAGCGCGGTCCGCGCGCTCGCCAACCATCCGGATCGCGAAGTCCGGCGCGCGGCCTACGAGGCAGAACTGAAAGCATGGGAATCGGTGTCGGTGCCGATGGCCGCCGCGCTTAACGGCGTTAAGGGCTTTCAGCAGGTCGTTCGCAAGCGGCGGGGCTATCCGGACGACATCGAGCCGACTCTGATCGGCAATAGCATCAATCGCCGTACGCTGGAAGCGATGCAGCAGGCCTGCATGGAATCGTTTCCGGATTTCCGCCGTTATCTGGCCGCCAAGGCGCGCGCCCTCGGCCTGGACCGCCTCGCCTGGTACGACATTGCGGCGCCGGTGGGTGAAGAGGCGCGGCGGTGGCCGTGGCCGGAAGCGGAAGCGTTCGTGCGAGAAAACTTTGGGCGCTACTCCGCACGCCTGGCGGATTTCGCGGCCCGCAGCTTCCGGGAGCGATGGATCGATGCAGAACCGCGTGTCGGCAAAGAGGGCGGCGCCTACTGCACTGGGCTGCGGCCCGGCGAGTCGCGCGTGTTTATGAACTTCGACGGCTCCTTCACGAGTGTGAGCACCCTGGCGCACGAGCTAGGCCATGCCTACCACAACCTCAACCTGAAAGACCGCCTTCCACTGCAGCGGGGCACTCCCAGTACGCTGGCCGAGACCGCCAGCATCTTCTGCGAGACGCTGGCCTTCGACGCGGCCATGCGGCATGCCGGACCGGAAGAGCGGCTTGTCCTGCTCGAAACGGCGCTGGAGCGCGACCTGCAGGTGGTGGTGGACATCCACTCGCGCTTTTTGTTCGAGCGTGGAGTGTTCGAGCGGCGCGAGGCGCGAGACCTGACGGTCGCTGAATTCAATGCCCTGATGGAGGATTCCCAGCGCCAGACCTACGGCCAGAACCTTGCTGCCTACCACAAATTTATGTGGGCGGTGAAGGGGCATTACTATGGCCCGACGTTCTATAACTACCCGTATACCTTCGGCCTCCTGTTCGGATTAGGATTGTATGCCCGCTATCTGGAAGATGCTGACTCGTTCCGCCGAGAGTATGATGACTTCCTCTCCTCTACCGGCCTGGCTGATGCCATCACTCTCAGCAAACGGTTTGGGATAAACGTAGAGGACGTTGCTTTCTGGCGGTCTAGCCTGGATGTCATCCGCAGCCAGATAGAAGAATTTGAACGGCTGGTACGATAGGCCAATGAGGCTGACGAGACCTGGACAGGTATCGAGTACCAGGTAGCCGTCCATCTGATTCATGAAGGGCTGGTGGACGAAGGTCTCTCCATCATCAAAGTGGTGCCGGACCGCTATGATGGCGCTAGGCACAATCCCTGGGATGAAGTGGAGTGCGGTCACCACTATGCCCGTGCCATGTCTTCCCGAAGCTTAATCGTTGCCCTCTCTGGCTATCACTATGATGAGGTTAGGCGGCACCTGGCCGTTGCTCCAAGCTGACGGCCAAGGCATTCCTGTTTGAAAAGCGGACTCTATCTTATTCCTAAGCGAGCAAGCTTAAATTCGCAATGCGCACAATTAAATTATTATTTTCATCCTTGACAGCTTGCCAGGCTGAACTATATAATAGAGCCAATCCTTTTTATCCGTTCCATCAGTTTTCGCATAAGCTCAGGCTCCGACACCATCCACTTTCAATGTTCCTAGTCGAAGTCTCAGTCAACTACTCATATCTCTTGTGAGGGATTCAAAGGCACCAGCTAGAAAGCGACGGTGCAATGCATGCGGCACCTCAGGGAACAGACGGAAACGGCTGTAAGCAGTCCAACTCTGCACTGGCTGCTGACAGGGCTATGTTGGCTTGATCGGCTTCTGGAATGTGCCGTCGAGGCTGCCGGCGTCGCCTATGGCCCAGAGGCGGCTGCGGATGTCTTCCGAGGTCTTCACTACAATGCGCAGGACATTGCGCACCTTCTTTCACGCTCGCCGGGCGCGCCCCCGTTTGCAAGCTTGGGTGATTTCCCTAGGTTCGCTCCCGAAGAATCCTCGGATGCGCTAATCGCACTGGAAAGGAGCTTCCGCCTCACTTCCTTCGACTGGTGCATACTCCTAATCGCCCTCGCCCCGGAAATCGACCTGCGCTATGAGCGTCTTTATGCATACCTACAGGATGACGTAACCCGCAAACGCCCGACCGTCGACCTGGTACTGAATTTGCTCTGTCGCACGGTCGAAGACCGCTGGGCGGCCCGCCGCCACTTCACACCGAATGCTCCCCTGATCCGTCATCAGCTTCTTTTTCTCACATCCGAGCCAAACACCTCGCCTTCCTCGCTGGCGCGCAGTTTCGCGCCGAACCCACAGATCACTCGATACCTGCTGGGGTTGGACTATCTGGACGAGCGTCTGGCTCCTTGTTGTAGTCTTTTAACACCGCAAATCACGCTCGACACTCTGCCCGTCTCAGCCGACTTACGCCGCATGCTTCAAGCTCTCGCGCGTTCGGGTATGCAAGATATACAGCAACTGCGCCTGTACTTTCACGGCGCTCCGGGCTCGGGCCGAAAACGCGCCGGGGAAGCCCTCGCCGGGGCTCTCGGCCGTCGCCTGTTGCGGGTGGATTTGGGCAGTACCCTGGCTGTGGGAGAGAAGTGGGTTCCAATGCTGCCTCTCCTCTTCCTGGAAGCCTGGTCCCACAACGCCCTGCTTTATCTCGATGGATGGGAGACAATTCGCGAAGACCCACAGGCCAGCGCCACATTCTGGAAGATTCTCACCGAGGGGCCGCACAACATCGGCGTCATCCTGGCGGGGGAGCAGTTGTGGGCTATAAACCAGGAGAACCTCTTTCTCCCGCTGGTGTTTCCTCCACCTGATGCCTTCACGCGCCGCGACTGTTGGAGACGCCATCTGACCGCCTTCGACATCCCTCTGGCCGAGGAGGCTTTGACTGACCTCGTCGACCGCTTTCGCCTGTATCCCGAACAGATCGCCTCGGCGATACGAACCGCGCGACAGCACGCGCGCCGTCGTGCCCTCAGCGAGAACCCCGAGACGGCACCGCAGAGCGAAATTTCCCTGAGCGACCTGTTTGCCGGTGCGCGTGAGCAGTCTGGGCATACCCTGGATGGCATGGCCTGTAAACTCACTCCGGTCTACACCTGGAAAGACATCGTGCTGCCAACCGATTCGCTGGCGCAACTGCGGGAGATGTGTCAATGGGTAACGTATCGGCAGAACGTATTGGAGACCTGGGGGTTCGGACGCAAGCTATCGCAGGGCAAGGGTATCAATGCGCTCTTCGTCGGGCCCTCAGGAACCGGCAAAACCATGGCCGCCGAGATCATCGCGAACGCGCTGGAACTGGAGCTCTATAAGATCGACCTTTCCGGAGTTGTCAGCAAATACATCGGTGAGACGGAAAAGAACTTGGATCGTATCTTCGTCGCGGCCGAGTCCGCGAACGCCATACTCTTTTTCGATGAGGCCGATGCCCTGTTCGGGAAACGGTCCGAAGTGCGCGATTCCCACGATAGATATGCTAATGTCGAGATCTCCTATCTCTTACAGAAGATGGAGCAGCACGAGGGAATCGCGATCCTCGCCACCAATCTACGCGGCAATCTCGACGAGGCATTTGTTCGCAGACTGGCATTTGTGGTGCATTTCCCCTTCCCGGAGGAGCCGGAGCGGCGGCGTATCTGGGAAGGAATCTGGCCGGATCGGACGCTGCTGGCCGAAGACGTGGACCTGGACGTTCTGACGCGTCGGTTCAAGGTGAGCGGCGGCAACATCAAGAACGTGGCCCTGGCTGCCGCGTATCTGGCAGCCCAGGAGGGCAGCGTGGTCACTATGGCCCATCTGCTCCATGCGATCCGCCGCGAATATCAGAAACTGGGAAAGGTCCTTTCCGATGCCGAGCTCGGTCGGGAAACCGCCGGCAGCCTGATAGCTTCGCAGGAGGCCTCCCAATCATGACCCTGTTGCGGACGACGCTAGCCCATGAGAAGGAGACGACATCGACAAGCAAACGACCTCCGGAAGCGACGCATCCTCCTCCTTCTGCGGATGCCATATTGCTCTCCTTCCAGTGCTCCGTCGGAAATCGAGCCGTGAACCACTTGCTCTCCGCGCCTACTGTGCCCAGAGGAAGGGCTTCCGGACGTCCGCTGGACGTTCCCACCCGCCGGACCCTGGAAGGGCACTTTGGGCAGGATTTCAGTTCGGTGCGTATCCACACCGGAAGCAAAGCGGATGCCTCGGCGCTCTCTCTGGGTGCAAAGGCCTATACGATGGGCAGCAATGTGGTTTTTCGCGACGGTCAGTACGCCCCGGAGACGGAGGAAGGAAAGCGTCTGCTGGCACATGAGATGGCCCATTTCGTGCAGCAGAATCGTTCTACAGGCCACCATGGCGAAGAGACGGATCGACCGGGAGACGCCTTTGAATTGGCTGCGGATCGGGCGGCAGCGGCGGTCTCTATGGGCCAACGCACCGAGGTGGACGTGCCGGGCGCGCCGCCAGCCCTGCAGCGACAGTTGCTGACGCCTGCTGCCGGCAATCCGACAGTTCCCTCCCTAGCAGCGAAACCGCAAATCCCCTCATCCTTGCCGACAAATGATCCGCACATCGGCGGTCCCTACGGCTCGAATCCGCCGAAACAATACACCGAAACCGATGCTCTCCAGAAAGCCTTGCAGGCTGCGGTAGAGGAGTTCCGCAAGACGGAAATCGGTCAGCAGTTAGAGAAGTCCATCAAAGAGTACGTGCTGAGCAAAGAGGGAATCCCATTGATCGCCCTCGTCGCGGCATGTGCGATCACCTTCGTCGCTGCCAATGATCCGAGGCTGCCCAGCGTGCCAGAGATCGAACTGGGCCAAGGAATTAAATTGAAGTTCGAATACTCGGGCCGGATCTCCGAACTACCGCCGTTGCTGAGACAGATGGTCGGTCAATCCGTTCATACAGATCCACATGCGTCCGAAAGGAAAATTGGCCTCCAACTAACGGTCAATAACGATCAGATGATGGCAGCCTTCAAAGCCGTTGGTCACTTTTTCTATGTCGTCGGTCGCGCCATCGGGCAAGGCCTGGTCACCGCCGGAACCGTTATCGGCAAGGTCGCAAAAACCATCTGGCCGGAACTGGCTGCGATGGCTGGAGGCGCTTTGATCGGGGCTGGGATCGGCGCACTGTTCGGCGGCGGTTTAGGTGCCTTGATCGGCGCGGGAATCGGAGCCGGAGTGGGCTTGATCGGCTCCCTGGCACGACGGTTATTTACCTAGATCCCATCACAAGGATCAAAGCAGAGTGTAAGCATCGTGGAATCTATCACTACGAGAATTAGGCGCAAGGATTACCCCGAATCAGCAGCTCGGCAGCCGCAAGAGCACGCTCCCACTCCTGAGCGTCCCTTCGACACCCTGCTGGCCCTCCAGCGCACCATTGGAAACCGGGGGTTCGACAGGCTGCTGAGCGACGGAGGGTATCCTCTTGATGAGACCACGCGGGCCTTGATGGAGGAGCGGCTAGGCCATGATTTCAGCAGAGTTCGGGTACATACCGACTCCAGCGCGGCGCTAAAGTCGCGCGACCTCGGCATGCGTGCCTTCACGGTGGGTCAGGATGTCGTGTTCGGAGCGGATGAATATCGCCCCGGCACGCCGCAGGGTGACCGGCTGATAGCGCACGAGCTGGCGCATACCCTGCAGCAAGACATGGGGCAAGCGCGTCTACCGCAAACATCCGAAGGAGACATTGCGTTCGAGCAAGAAGCGGAGCGCGCTGCTGATGCTGCTATCGGTGCGAAGGCAAACCAGTTCGAGCGCTTCACTCCCCAGAATCACACGGGCCTGCAGGTACAGGGCAAGCCTGGAGACAAGGATCCCCCTGGAACTGCACTTGTAAACAGTTTTGCCTCCAAATTCAAGGATGCTGCCGATCTGATTCGCAAAAGCCCGGCAGCGATGAAACTCGCCGGCGAAGCGGAAGCAGGCGGAGCTAAGTTCGGAGGCTATGCGGAAGAGGGACCAGCGAAAAACACCTGGGCCTATACAGTAGGCAATACAGTCTACATACCCAAGGCACGTACAGACCCGGTGCTAGCTATGAGCGACTTTTTATTCGAGCTGAATAATGCCATACGCGCGCCCAAGTTCCGAGATCTCGCGGCGGAAGCTGCCAAGGGTTCCAAAGGCACCCTCACCGCCAAGGATTATGCCTACAAGCAGGTTGAACAGGAGGTAGAGGGAATGCTCCGGCTGGGTGAGGCCTGGGCCGAGATGAAGAAGACGGCGAGCGGCAAGGGAACAGCATGGGATAAATACGATGCAGACTTCTATCTCGCCGAGTATAACGATTTCAAGGCGAAGAAGAAGACCAAGGATGATATTGTGAAGAACGTTTTGCAAAGAGTCTATCCGGCAGGAGCTAATAAAGGCAAAACGGTCGAGCAGTTCTATATAGATCAGTACAATTCACTGAGCGGGGGTAAATAGGTAGGCCGTATTGCCTTAGAACGACGCGCGCCCGCTAGCGGGCACTGCTTGCAGGAGACGAAGACAATGCCGTGGGAAGAGTTGCTGGCGGCTGTCCGTAACGATCGCATTCAGTTCGCCACGAGGCGACCGGAAGGATCGCCGTTTTCCACGCTGGAACGCCGGGTCGTGGTCACCGGCCCGCCGGAACTGGTTACGCTGTCCGGCGTCGGGGATATTCGTGTTCTCGACGCACTCGTCAGGCTGCTGGAGGATCGTGAGCGGGGGTGGGCGGCGGAGGTTCTGTTAGCTGCCATGACCCACCGCGAAGACCAAATCGTGGACAGCTTCGCCACCACCCCCGACCAATGGTGGGAGACTGTGGGAAAGACCGCAAAGGACCGGTGGGCCGACTGGTTAGCTCAGACACGGCACCGGCTGACTTGGGACCCAGACGACAAGGTGTTTATAGCCATAGACACCGAAGAGTAACCCATCCGAGGAGTTTCGAAAAGATCGAATGGCGTCCGGCGAGGGTAAGAGGCGATGAGCGGCCCTGTCAAAACACAAACGAAGAACGCCAGCGTCCCAGCACGAACCAACATTCGTTCGCAGGGACGTACACAGGACGCAGCGGCAGGTCCTTATGCGGACATGCTGGCACTGCAGCGTGCCGCAGGAAACCGCGCCGTTCATGGACTGGTGTCGCCTGCGGCTCCTCCTGCGCGCCGTGATGGGACCTATCTTCCCGCGATCGTACGGTCGGTCGTTGAAAGCGGAGGGGGGCAACCGCTAGCTCCCGAACTCCGAGTTGATATGGAGTCGCGCTTTCATCAAGGTTTTGGCTCGGTGCGCGTACATACGAGCCCACAGGCCGATCTGTCGGCTCGCGCTATCAATGCGCATGCCTATACCGTCGGCAACGACGTCGTCTTTGCAAGCGGCAGATATACACCTCAGACGGAAACCGGGAAGCATCTTCTCGCGCATGAACTTGCTCATGTTCTGCAGCAGGGTCGAAATGGCAGCATCCGTTCTTCACTCGGTCAGAATGATCTGCTGGAAGAGGATGCTGTACAGGCGGCTTCTACTTATCGTGAGGGGCAACGGCCCATTCGAGTTACACAGAGTAGCCGCCTTGGGCTGGCACGCGACCCACGCTCTCTGACAGAGACGCTCAATCCTTCCGATTTAAGTAAGCCGGACCTGCAAAAGGAGATCCTTGAGCTCCAGCAGTGGCTGGCGAAACGAGGCAATGTCAGCGATCCGACCGTAGAGCCGATGGTACAGGCGCTGAACCGGCTGGAATCAGAGGAACATCGACGCAATCAGGCGGCCAAGGCGCCGAAAAACCCTCTCATCCCAACGGTCGCCAATGTCTCCGATAAGCAGCGTCTGATTGAGGCGATCAAGGTTGTCCAGAGCATTCGGCAGGTTGGCAGCAATGTGTATGAAGTGGCCATTGCCGGTGAGACGAAGCGTCTGACTCAGGCGGACGTGGATTCCGCGCGACAAAAAGCCGGGCAGGCCCTGCTCGACGGTGTTCGCCGCGTGGAGAGTCTGAAAGACCAGGCCGTTAACGGTTATAGCATCCAATCGGAGACCGATAAAAAACACTGGATCGTCGCCCCTATCATTAAATTCATCGGCAATATCAAAGACCCCGGCCCCTTCCTCATGGCAGAAGCGGGCAAGGCCTCTAAACAGATCGAGGAGATACGCGCCGCCATCAAATCGGGCGATCTTTTGCAGGCGGCTACGCTTATGGGAGAGGCCGAAGCCTCCGCCACCAAAGCGAAACTGATGTACCAGGCCTACTGGGAGGGTATCATCTCCGCGGGCGAGATGACGGTCAAGGTTCTGGAAGTAACGCGCGATGTCTCCTTTATTGCTGTCGGCATCATCGCCACCATCGCCACAGCAGGGCTTGCGGCAGGAGCGACGACTGCGTTCGGCGTGGAGATTGGCGGCTCGGCGGCGCTGGTCAACACGGTCGCCACTGCTGCCGCGATCGCTCCCACCGTCGCCGAGACAGCAGCCAGAGTTGCCTATGGCGACCCGGTGGACTGGGGACAGGTCACCCTGGATATCACGCTAAACCTGATCCTTAGCCGTTTCGGAGGCAAACTGACCGGTGGCATCGCCGGAAAATTGATTGCACGGAACCCGGCAGCCCGCAAACTGGAAGCCTCCGTTCTGGAGGGAATCGTTCATAGTGTCATCAACGGCAAGCTTACCGGGCTGATTCATCTGTCGATCAGCACTGTCTACCACAATCTAAAACAAAGCGGAAAGCAGATTACCTGGGAACAATTCATGGATGCGGTTATCAACCAGATTTTAGATCCTAAGCAGACCGCGCTGGACGTGTTGAATGGAGCCATCGCCACGGGAGTTGCGCGGACGAAAGGCGCGTCCATCACTCCCACTACCACACCAACCGAGACACCGGCAGCCGTTACGCCTACCGCAAAGCCAACGACGGAAGCGCTGCAGCCGGCCTCTCCGACGGCCCCCACGCCTTCTGCCGTCAATGAGGCCGCGGCAACGACGACACCTGCACCTGCAGTTGTAGAAGGCGCGCAGAACGTGGCTCCGATCGCGCCTAAAGTCGCCACACCCGCAACCACAACGCCCCCCATGACGTCGGCGCCTGAGACAACTCCATCCGTGCAGCCGCCTGCCCATACGGAAACCTCACCTAAAGCGGCCACACCCGGTTCATCCCTCGAAGCGGTCCAAGCGCCGAAACAGGGTGACGTGGAATCTCCCCCTCCCAAACCGACTGCGACAACCACACCGGAAGCCCAGGGCGCTCCTGTTTCCAAAACGCCAGCGACGGCTGTCACGCCTGCTCCCGATGTGGAAGGCAGCGCTCCCGCAAAGCCGATGCCCTCGACAGCGGGCGGCACGGGCGAAGAGGTCTGGGTAAATACAAGAACGGGAACCTATCATCGCAAAGGCAGCCGTTTCTTCCAGAACACGAAAGAAGGAACGTTGATGCCGCTTGAGGCGGCGGAGGCTGCTCAATATCGTGAATCCGGCAAACCCGCTCCCAAACCGGCTCCCGGCACGGTGACGCGGCGGGCAGATGGAACAACGGTTATCCAGAACGAACTCGGCGCGCCAACGAGGCGACGAGGCTATGAAAAAGACCTGCTTCCTGGCTCCCAGGTAGGTCTGGAAGGATACGAGAGAGCGCATAGCCAGGGAGCGGGTTTCGGAACAGAAGCACGGGAGGGCATCCTTTATGCGCCCCGCGAGGTCAATCAGGAAATTCAGAACCGGGGTATCGAGAGCTTCATTCGCGATCTTCAAAGTATGAAAGCGCCGGACGTGAAGTTCCTCGTCACGACGGAAACGCAGGCGCATCCCGGAACAAGGCGCTTGAAGGAGATCAACTATCGTATCGACGCTTTGAGGCCGGGAGATGCCAAGCCCACCCGCGTTTATGAGGTTTCTATCGAAGTTGGTGCCGAGCCCAAGAACCCAAAGATCGTTATCGATGCTCAGAAATATGGCGCGATCGAGGAGTTTGTACGCTAGCTCGCTTGCCCGGATTTCTTCAGACAGGATCATCATTCTGATGCTCAACCTGCTCGATCAGACAATTCAAGCGGTGTTGGATACCGGGTGGACAACCACACCGCCGCCGGCCAAGCCGGGCTTCTTCTTCACCATTCCGGATGAGGACTGGCTGACGAAGGTGAAGTCCGCCCTGGGACTGCGCCTCAACATCTACCTTTATGAGATCAGAGAGAACAAGGACTTTCGCCGACCGGAATGGGATGTGATTCCGCTACCGGGCAATACGGTCACGCTGTCCCATCCGCCGGTCTATTGCGACTGCCACTACCTGATTTCCGCCTGGAGCCCGACAGAAGATGGCGAGGCCACCACTCCCATGCTGGACGAGCACCAGGTTCTGGGCGAAGCGTTGCGGGTGCTCTACTGCAATCCCGATGTGAACCCCGCCGCATTGGGCGTCATCGGTGGCAGCGCCGTATTCCAGCAGGCGCACATCTACCTGACGGTATTTGCGCCGGAAGCGCCCCGCATCCTGAACGACTTCTGGAGCACGATGAAGCTGCCCTGGCGCCCTGCCATCCAGTTGGTGGCGACCGCCCCGCTCGATCTGCTGCAGGACACGCCGCCCGTGCCGCTCATGACGACATTCGTTCAGCGCTACGCCGTGCTCGGCGGAAGCGGCAGCCCGGAAGAGCGCGTCACCATCGGCGGCTGGGTGCTGAAAAACGCCGATAACAGCCCTATACCGGGCGCGACAGTTCACGCCACATGCGCGGCGCCGTCCTTCGATCAATCGGTCACGACGGACTCGCAGGGCCGCTACGCCATCGCCGGAATGAGACCCGGCACCTATCATCTCTCGGCCGCAGCAGCCGGCTTCAGTGCCATCGACCGCGACCTCGACATTCCCACGGGGCCGCCCGACGACCATATCTTCAAGCTGAGTTAGCGAGGAGGACTCTACCATGCCGATTACAGCCCCGAATACGCCGGGTGTCAAGATCAACGAAGTCTTACTGGTGGCGCCGCCCATCATCGGAGCCGGAACCAGCACTGCTGCCTTCGTCGGAACAGCTCCGTCGCAAACGTTTCAGATCACCATTTCCAAAAGTGTGGCGGGAAGCACCACGATTCCCATTGATGCCCTGGCATTTGGTTTAGCGGCGAGTGCCGTTTTAAACAAGGTAAGTGGCGCCAGCGCCTCACCTGGCAGCATTACCTTGGCCGCGACCGCAGTAGCAGCGGGCACGAAGTCTATCACGGCGACAGGCGCCGTAACGCTCGCCGCTGGAGATGTATATTCGGCCACCGGCCTCAAAAACCAGCCGAAACTGCTCACAAGTTCGGATCAATTCCTCCAGGAGTATGCCGCGGGCGTTACCCAGAGCACGCCGCTTTCAAGAGCTGTTCTGGGCTTTTTCGCCAATGGTGGCAATCTCTGCTATGTGGTCGACGTCGGCGCGGGGGCGGCCACATCGGATGTCGTCACAGGTATCGAACTGCTGGAGGCTCTGGACGACGTTCGGATCATAGCGGCGCCCGGCCACACGGAAGACCCAGTCTACGATGCCCTGATCGATCAGGCTGAGCGCCTGGGGGACCGCTTCGCTATCCTGGATCCACCGAGCCGGGCGGATGTGAGCCCCGGTGGCAATTTCGATCCCAGCCTCCTCTTGAAGACGACCGCTGCGAGCGGAAAGCGCCCAAAAGACTCGAAATACGCGGCCTGGTACTATCCTCGTATCACGGTGGGACCGGACTTGACCAAGCCGGGCGACCCGGCCAATAGCGACCCGGATACGGAAGCCGTTACCAATGTAGGCCATATCGCCGGGGCCTACGCCAGCGTGGACGAAAATCGGGGTGTGTTTAAAGCGCCCGCAAACGTGACCCTTCGGAATGTGCTGGGTGTCGAGCATCTTCTGACGGACGCGGATCAAAACGCCGTCAATACGGAAGGGGTGAATATCCTGCGCGTCTTCAGCGGCAACGTCACCATCTGGGGAGCGCGCACCCTCCAACTGTCCGCCACCGCCGACACCCTGTTCCTCTATGTCAGCACGCGACGTCTGGTCAATTTCGTCGAAACGTCCCTGCAAACAGGGCTTCGCTTCGCAGTGTTCGAGCCCAACAACCTGGTGTTGCAGCAGCAAATCACCCGTTCCGTACGCGACTTTCTCAATCGCATCTGGGCCGATGGGGCTCTATTTGGCGCAACAGCGAATGACGCCTACTATGTACGCTTCCCACCCCCGCTCAATACAGATGCAGATCGAGCGGCAGGCAAGCTGACCGTGGAGATCGGTCTTCGTGTCACCTTCCCGGCGGAGTTCGTTATCATTCGCATTGGCGTCATTCTCAACAGCCCGATATCGAGCTGATGCTCGCCTGTTAAGGAGAAAAGACCATGACTCAACCCGGCGATCAACGCATTCTCTACCGCGCCTTTCAGTTCACGCTCGAAATCGACGGCATTCAGAACGCCCGCTTTCAGGAGGTGAGCGGTCTGGACACCACGATCGACGTGATAGAGTACCGCGAAGGCGGCAGCAGCAATTTAGGACCGCTCAAATTTCCTGGGCAGATCAAGCATAGTAACCTCTCTCTCAAACGAGGATATACGGACAAGCGCGATCTCTGGGACTGGTTCGACTCCGTCATGACGGGAAGCACTGAGTCCTATCGCAAAAACGTCTCGGTCATCCAGCTCGATATGAACGGGCAGGAGGTCTACCGCTGGAATATCTTCGCGGCATTTCCCGTCAAGTACACTGCGCCCAGTTTCAATGCGAAAAACAACGAAATCGCCATCGAGACGCTGGAACTGGCGTATGAGCGCATAGAGCGATCGTGAGCACAATGAGCCTGTTTCGAACAGAAGTAGAATTCACTTTACCCCTCGGCTACCTGGATTCCGAGGGCACGCTGCACCGCGACGGCGTGATGCGCCGCGCCACGGCGGCCGACGAGATCCTGCCGCTGCGCGATCCACGTGTGCAGAGCAACTCGGCCTATCTCGTTATCATTCTGCTATCCCGGGTCGTCACGCGTTTAGGCTCTATCCCTATGATCAACCCGAAAGTGATCGAAGACCTGTACGCCACCGACCTGGCCTACCTGCAGAAACTGTACAACGAGCTGAACCGCCTCGACAGTGAGAACCCGGTTGTGGTCTGTCCGAAGTGCGGACACGAGTTTCCCCTCGAGACAGACCGCCTGGGGGGGTAATAGGCTACCCCCTGGATTCTCTGTATGAGGAGGTAGCCTTCATCGCCTATCACTTCCGTTGGGAACATGACCGCATCATGGCCCTGGAGCACGCAGATCGGCGGCGCTGGGTTGCAGAGATCTCTGCCATCAACCGCCGCATGAATGGAGAGTAGACGTTTTGCGACAGGCGATCGCAATCGGGAACGGCGCACGCCGGGACATAAGGGCGTCGCGGGGCGGATGGCGCCCGGCATGTCGCCCGTTGCCGCCAGGGACGGCCGCCCGCTTCGCGGCTCGCCTTCGGGCGCGATGGGTCGGGCGGGATTATGGAGCTATGCCGCTGGAGACGATCTGGCGGCTGCCGCCGCAAGCGCCCACAGCTCTTTCGATCTTCTATGGGGCGCTGGTCACCCATCGCGCTGAGATCAATCTCCAATTCGCGCGCCCGCTGTACTCCATGGCCCTGAACCGCTTGGTGGCCGGCCACGCCGAGCCGGCGTCTCCCTTCGTCAGGGCGGCATCGCCGGGTGTTCCGGAACGGGAGGCTCGGCTCGTTGCGGCGGGGGCCGTGTCCCTGATGAATAATCTGGTGATCCAGCGCATGCCGGAGAGAATCGAGCGGATGGAAACGACTCTGCAACGCGTCGAACACTTCACGCGCGAAATCTCCACCCGGCTCACCTATGTCCAGACACAGCGGTGGGAACGGGCGCCGCTGCTGGCGGCTGAGCGCATGGTGTTGCGCTCGACCGATACGGTGAGTACCGGCGCGCCTGCCCTGCGTCCGGAAGCCATCGGCGGGAACGCGTCACTCATGCCTCCCACGCCGGTGGTCTTACCTGCTGCGCAGAACGCTCCGCAGATCGATGTGAACCGCCTGACCGAACAGGTGATGCAGGCCATAGACCGGCGCCTGATCGCCGCGCGGGAACGCCGGGGGAGGGTTTAGCCATGTCGCTCGAAAAGGCGCGGATCACTAACACCGACACCAATGAGAGCTTCGAGGTGATGTTCAACCCCGAGGAGTACACAGTCAACAAAGACAACAACTTCGCTCAGGTGGCCGTGCCGGGGCTCTCCTCGCCGCTGCTACAGTTCGTACATGGCAACCTGCAGACCCTGGAGATGGAGTTGCTGGTCGATACCTATGAAGCGCATAATTCCGGCAATAAGACGCTTAACGCCGCCGGGCAAGACGTCCGCACCATCACGAGCCGTATTGTCGCCCTGCTGGATATCAACCCGCAGACCCATGCGCCGCCCGTCCTGCTCTTCACCTGGGGCTCGTTGACCATGCGGTGCGTCCTGGTGCGGGTCAGCCAGAAGTTCATCCTGTTCCTGCCCGACAGCACGCCGGTTCGTGCTCGACTCCAGGTGACCTTCAACGAGTTTACGAATGCCGACTTCGAGGCCAAGGAGGTTAAGCGGGAAACAGCAGACTACACCAGGATCTACCAGGTCGGCCAAGGAGAGACCCTGAGCGGAATCGCCTACAAAATGTATCAGAATCCGGCTACGTGGCGGCCTATTGCCATCCTCAACCAGATAGACGATCCCCGCGTGCTCCCGGTCGGAATGCGTTTGCTCATTCCACAACTCCCGTTTCGGGATCCGGAAACCGGGGAAGTGACGCAGTAGATGGCAGCCCATCCGCGCTATGCGCCAGATTTTCGGATCCAGATCAACGATCAGGACGTGCCCCAAGGGCTTCGGGCCTCGATCCAGAGCGTGCGCTTTCAGGAGGGCTGGGACGCCTCCAACCGCGTCGAGATCGGGATCGCCAACACAAACCTGCGCTGGCTCCAGACGCACATTCGCGGGTTGGGCTTCCAGCCGTTCCCCACAGGCGTGCGGATCGGGCCGATGAACGGCCCGCAGGCCGCACCGGACGGCACCTTCGACATCCAGAACAAGGTGACGCTCGCCCTCGGCTATGCGCCCGATCCGCTGGATCCGGTCTTCACCGGCGAGATCACCGGCGTGCAGGCGAGTTTTCCTAACGGCGGCATGCCGGCCATGACGGTCGTCGCTCAGGACTACTTGAACCGGCTGGCAACCGGCGCTTACTCACGTGGGTTCGGCTTTCTACCGGACTTCCTCATTGCGGCGATCCTGAGCGCGGAGAATCTGCTGATCCCGCTGGTGGACCCAACGGTGATTGGAGCATCTACGGCCATCGCCGTTCTGAATGTCCTGTTCACCGGGACCGGACGCAAGCAGAAGGGGCAGACAGACCTGCAGGTGCTCGAGGAGATCGCGGCGACCTACGATGCGGACTTCTGGGTGGAGGGCAACGTGCTCTATGTGTCCCGGTTTATGAAGTCGTACTCGCCAAGCGTGACGCTGACCTATGGAGAATCGCTGCTGGATTTTGCGCCGCGCGTCAGCACCATCGGGCAGGTAGCAGGGGTCTCCATGCGCTTCGTGCTGCGCGAGATCCCGCTTGATTTTCTGGTCACGATCTTCTGGGATTTCGACACGGAGCGTCTGGGCGTCTCGATCGTTCCGGGCGCTGCGGCTGCCTCCCTCAAGAGTCTTGTCGGGTCGGTCTTCGAGATCATCGACCAACCTATCAACAGCCCGGCAGACATCGTAAACAGCGCTCTGGTAATTACCCGTGAGCTGCGCAACAAACTCAATAAGCGTCTCACGGGAAGCGGCTCTTCTATCGGCGATACGCGGATCCGGGCGGGAGCCGTCCTCCGTCTGGAAGGGCTGGGACCCGATTTTAGCGGCGACTATCGGGTGAGCGCGGCCACACATACCATCGACAGCGGCGGCTACCGCACCAGTTTCGAGGTCAGAAAGGAGATCCTGCCATGATCGAAGATCTCTTCGAGCAGGTCGAAGTCTCTATTGCCGACGTGAAGAAGAAGTTTTATGGCGTCGCCACCGGACGGGTCATCAATCTGGCCGACCCGATGACCCTGGGGCGCGTGCAAGTGCAGCTACCGTTCCTCGATAGCGTGGACCTCAGCCCTTGGGCGCGGGTCGCAACGGGGCTGGCAGGACCGCTTCACGGCCACTATTTTCTCCCCAATATCGGCGATGAAGTGCTGGTCGCCTTTGAGCATGGGGATGTGAATGCGCCCTATATCATTGGCAGCCTGTGGAATGCCCTGTCACCGCCGCCGATGCCCACTCCCCTTGCACAGATCAGCGGGATGCGCACCCTGATGGGAAACCAGATTGTCTTCACGGATGCGCCACCCACCGTTACCATCCAGAACGGCCCGACGCCACCGGAAGCGATGCCGATGCCGCCATCTCCGTCCGGTCCCTATGCGACGATCTTATTATCGCCGGCGGGAATTCAGATCATGTCACCGACGACCATCACGTTGATGGTCGGACAGACCAGCCTCATCTTGAGCGCGGCGGGCATTCAGATCGTGGCACCGACCGTCAGTGTTGTGGCCGAAGGGGAGGTCGAGTTGACCGGCGGCACGGTCAACATCCTCGGCGGAATGGTACAGATCAATTAGGAACGTATTTCAAGGAGCACAAACCATGCCACCTGCAGCGCGCGTCGGAGATCCGACAGGACATCCCGGCGTCATCACCGGGCCTGGCGTCCCGACTGTACTCATTGGGGGTATGCCCGCCGCAGTCGTCGGGGATCTGCATACGTGCGCCTTCCCGCCGCCTGCAGGGCCGCACCCACCAACCCCATTTCCCCTGGGCAGCTTCACCGTGCTGATTGGTGGACGGCCCGCATTGCGTATGGGTGACGTGTCCGGTTGCGGCGCGCCAATCGTTGTGGGAATGATGAACGTTCTTATTGGAGGCTGAGCGCTATGACCAATGGGGCGGACAACCGGGCGTTTCTCGGTGTCGGGCTGGCGTTCCCCGTGCAGATGGATGGGACGGACAAAATCGCCCTGGCCGCTTATGAAGAGGATATTCGCCAGGCTATACGGATCATCCTCAGCACAGCGCCGGGTGAGCGCGTCATGCGTCCGGACTTCGGCGCGGGCCTGAATACGTTGGTCTTCGAGCCGTTGAATGTGACGACGATGGCGCTGGTAGAACACTATGTCGAGGAAGCGCTCATTACCTGGGAGCCGCGTATAGACAACATACAGGTTGTGGTGACCTCCTCCGGACCGCCCGGCAGGCTCAACATCGATATTCGCTATAGGGTGCGGGCCGTCAACACCTTCTATAACCTGGTCTATCCTTTCTATCTCATGGAAGGGGGGTCTTCGTGAGCGCGACGTCAACGCCAAAACTCGATATGCGCGACGCACAGCAGATCGTGCAGGCGCTCCAAGCGCAGTCGCCGGGCTACACGCCCGGTTGGTTGCTGCCGGCAGACGACGTAGGCAACGCACTGGCCCAGGTATTTGCCCGCTATCTGCAAGCATTGGGTGAGCGGCTCAATCAAGCGCCGGACAAGAACAAACTGGCTTTTCTTGACCAGTTGGGTATCAGCCTGCTTCCCGCGCAGGCCGCCCGTGCGCCGGTCGTCTTCCAAATGCAGGCCAACGCCCGGGATAGCCGGGTCCTGACGCAATTCCGACTCGCCGCAAACGTCCCCGGCCAGAGCCAACCCCTCGTCTTCGAGACCGAACAGGCTATCGGGCTGACGGCCGGGAAACTGGCGGCTGTCGTCGCATACTGGCCGGGGCGTGACAGTTGGGCAGACTATACGGTCCCCGCGCAGGCGATCCAGCCTTTCACCCTGTTTTCGTCGCTCCATCTCGCGCCGCATCTGCTTTACCTGGGGCATGACACCCATTTCGCACTGGCCGGACAGTCCATCGTCGAGATCGAGTTCCAGCTCGGCACGCCGGGCAACCGGTCTATGGATATCGTCTGGGAATACTGGGATGGGACGCAATGGGCTGCATTCAATCCCTTCCGAGACCCGAAGGATGCGCAGCCCAATGACAGCACGGATGGCACGCAGGGGCTGACTCGCAGTGGGATCGTGCATCTGGTTACGGATTGCGGGAAGAACGCGAAGACGACGGTGAACGGTATCGCTACGTTCTGGGTGCGCGGGCGGCTGAACGGGCCACTACCGCCGGACCCGACCTTAGAGCCGGCTCTCATCAACCGGATTCGCATCCGCACTGTCATCGACCACACACTGCCTGCCGGCATCGACTGTGCGGCTCTGCCCCCGGTCGTCGGAGTGCGTCCCGACCAGGCTTATGCCGATAGTTTGAAGCTGGATGTCAGCAAAGCCTTCACCCCCTTCGGTCAGCAGCCGCGGCCTGGAAATACCTTCTATTTCGCCGCTGACGCGGTGTTCGGCAAGCCGGGTGCGGCGGTCACGATCTGTGTCAGCATGGTGGACTCCGGCCCACCCCCAAGCGGCACGCCACTCCCCTTTCCTGTCGTGGCTTGGGAGTACTGGGATGGGCAGAACTGGCTGTCGCTGAATCCCTCCGTAAGTGGCGCGTCCACCTTTACCGGGAAGGGAGCCGTCACCTTTAGCGTGCCGGACACGCAATCCTCGATCAAAGTAAACAACCAGGACGCGCTTTGGGTGCGGGTCCGGCTAAAAAGCGGCGGCTATGGAGAGCAGCAGACCCTTACTTTCAACGGCAGCAAGCTCACCGTTACCCAGATGACGCCGCCGGCGATCGCGGATTTCCGCCTCGGGTATTACTATGCTTCTCCCTGGGACAGCCCGCAGCAATGCCTGGCCTACAACGACTTTCAATATATAGACCGTAGCGCCAACGTGCGCTGGCCCGGAGCCAGCTTCTCCGCCTACACCACCTCCGCCGACACACTTCCTACCCTATACCTCGGGTTCGATAAGCCGCTGCCCGCCGACCACATCAGCCTCTACCTCGATATCCAGGAGAGTGACCAGGCCGTTGGCCGGCTCCTTGTGTGGGAATATTGGGATGGAACAAGCTGGCTCCGACTCAACGTGCAGGACGAAACGGCCAACCTGGTTCTTCCCGGCATGGTGCAGTTCGTTGCCTCAGGGGTCAATGCGCCTCTGGCGCGGTTCGGCGTCCCGCTGCACTGGATACGAGTGCGCCGCAGAGAGGACGGCGATCCCGTCGCCAGTATCGTCAATGGCATCTATCCTAATGCGGTCTGGGCCGCGCAGATCCAGACGGTTACGAGCGAGATACTGGGTTCCAGCAACGGTCAGCCTGATCAGACGTTCTTCTTTCGGCAAAAGCCTGTTCTGCCCGGTGAGCTCGTGGAAGTGCGTGAGCTGAACGGACCCCGTGCTGATGTAGAATATCCATTGCTGCTCAACGAGATTCTGCAGCAGGGCATGGACGAGGCGGATCTGCGCGCCGTTGTAGATAATCAGGGGATCATTCAGGAGATCTGGGTGCGCTGGCAATGCGTGCCCGACCTTCTGTTCTCCGGCCCGGATGATCGTCATTATACCCTCGAACGCAGTCAGGGCCGTCTGCTCTTCGCCGTCAAGACCAATGGCAAGACCAACGGCAAAATCCCGCCGATTGGCAGCGACAATATACGGGCGAAGCGCTACCAGGCAGGCGGCGGGCAGGCGGGCAATGTGGCAGCCGGTGCGATCAATCAGATGCAAGGCGCAGCCGCCTATGTGCAGAGTGTCTTCAACCCACGCGCGGCGGAAGGCGGGGCGGATAATGAGATAATCGCCTCCGCCGGGGTGCGTGGGGCAAAGATGCAGCGCAACCGGCGGCAGGCCATCACGCTCACCGATTATGAGGAGCTTTCGAAAGAGGCCTCTCCGGCCGTCGCCATCGCTCGTGCGCTGCCCACCACGCATCCCAGCGGGCGATCTGCGCCCGGCTGGGTCAAGGTAATTATCGTACCCTATAGCCTGGACCCCCAGCCGCAGCCTACATTCGGCCTGCGCCAGGAAGTGCGGCAGTTCCTGGCGGCCCGTGCCTCCGCTGCTATCGCCGATCAGATTTCCGTGAGTGGCCCGGACTACCTGCCCGTCGGCGTAGAAGCGATCATTAGCCCCATCCATCCGGCGGATGCGGATGTGGTCTATCAAGCGGTGACTCAGGCCCTGCAAGCGTTTCTGCATCCCCTGACCGGTGGCCCGGGGAGAACGGGGTGGCCTTTTGGACGCGACATCTATCTTTCCGATGTCGCAGCGCTCCTGGAATCCGTGCCTGGAGTGGATTATGTCTCCACGTTGGAGCTGCTGCTGGAGGGCACTCCCGTCGGGGAAGTCGTGCCCGTTCCGCCGGATCGCATTGTCGTGGCGG